>Ga0213821_1000056_pt1 | contig 74766 bp, 71 predicted proteins | sample MC6MC0909MG_FD_179894 | JGI IMG/M metagenome (GOLD analysis project Ga0213821, IMG submission 179894) | Enriched soil aggregate microbial communities from Iowa State University, Ames, United States - MC6-MC0909-MG | ecosystem: Environmental > Terrestrial > Soil > Unclassified | place: USA: Iowa...
CGCCACACCGATTCTCGATGCCGAGCACCGAATCTCCTACGTCGTGAGCACCGTGCGCGACATGACCGAACTGCTGCGCATGAAGCATGAGCGCGATGAGCTGCAGCAGCTCAAGCAGTTGCGCCACAGCACCGCGAAATTGCATGCAGGCCAGCGCGACAGCCTGTTGCACTCGCCGCTGATGGCCGACCAGGAGGTGTCCGGGCGAGTCTTCGCCTTGGCCAGACAAGTTGCCGACAGCACGGTCAAGGTCTTGCTACAGGGTGAAACCGGGGTCGGCAAGACCCTGGTCGCGCAGTTCATTCACAACGCCAGCGGGCGTGCCGGCGAGCCATTCCTGGCGCTTAACTGCGGCGCCCTGCCGGAGAACCTGATCGAGGCCGAGCTGTTCGGCTATGCACCCGGCGCCTTCACCGGCGCTGGCCCCAAGGGCAAGCGCGGCCTGCTGGAGTTGGCCCACAACGGCACCTTGTTCCTCGATGAAATCGGCGATCTGCCGCTGCCGGTGCAGGTCAAGCTGCTCAAGGTCATCGAAGAAAACCGCTTCATCCCGGTGGGCGGCCTGGAGCTCAAGGAAGTCGATGTGCGCATCATCAGCGCCAGCCATCACGACCTCAAGCAATTGGTGGCCGAAGGCCGCTTTCGCGCCGACCTGTACTACCGCCTCAACGTGGTGCCGATCACTATCCCGGCGCTGCGCGAGCGCAGTGAAGAAATCCCGCCGCTGCTGCATTACTACCTCGACAGCTTCAACAGCCGCTACCAGCGCCAGGTGCAATGGAGCCTGGCGGCACTGGATCTTTTGTGCGAGTACGCCTGGCCGGGCAACATCCGCGAATTGATCAACATCGTCGAGCGCCTGGTGGTGACCAACCAAAGCGGCACCATCGAAGCGCTGGACCTGCCCGAGGAGATCCTCGACCTCAGTCGGCAGAACACCGACGACAGCCGCCTGCCGCTGCGCAAGGTGCTGGAAAACGCCGAGCGTGCTGCGATCCGTGCCGCGCTACAGACCCACAAGACCACCCGCCTGGCCGCCAAGGCGGTGGGCGTGAGCCAGGCGACCGTGGTGCAGAAGATGAAGCGCTGGGAGCGCTCTGATTAGGATTTCAATCATCCCCGGCGATAGCGATCAAAAAGCTAATCGCCAGCGCCCCGTGCACAGCCGGTAAAACCCCATGCCTGCCCCGCCAAGCCGCACCGAACGGGGCTTGGCGCATCTTGGCACAGCTTTCGCTATCTGCTCTGGCACGTCTTCCACTACAACAATGCACACAGGACGCGCCTAATGAGCATTTCTGCCTTCAAGATCGCCAACAAATTGATCACAGGCCCCGCGGCCATCGAACAACTGGCCGCTGAGCTGACCCGCCTCAAGGTTGGCAACCCGCTGATCGTCACCGACGCCATCCTGCTCAAATCCGGCACCGTCGACCTCGCCCTGGCGCAGCTCGGCGCCCGCCCCTATGGCATTTTCGATCAAGTCCAACCCGAACCGGAAATAGCCATCGTCGAGGCCTGCACCCGCGCCTACCGTGAGGGCGGCCACGATGGCGTGATTGGCCTGGGCGGCGGCAGCGCAATCGATATCGCCAAAGGCGTCGCAGCGTTCGCCGGGCATGCAGGGCCGCTGGCTGAATTGTTCGGGGTTGACCTGGTCACGCGCAAAGGCCCGCCGTTGATCGCCATCCCGACCACGGCCGGCACCGGCTCGGAAGTGACCAATGTGGCGATTTTTTCCGACAAGCAAGCACAGCTCAAGAAAGGCATCGTCAGCGACTACCTGCTGCCTGACGTGGCCCTGGTCAGCCCGAGCATGACCCTGACCTGCCCGCGCAGCGTGACCGCTGCCAGCGGTGTCGATGCGCTGGTGCATGCGGTCGAGTCGTACCTGTCGGTCAACGCTTCGCCGATTACCGACGCCATCGCCCTGGGCGCTATCAAGCTGATCGCCAAAGCGCTGCCCAAGGCCTACGCCAATCCGGCCAACCTGCAAGCGCGCGAAGACATGGCCACTGCCAGCCTGATGGCCGGCATGGCATTTGGTAACGCAGGGGTTGGCGCGGTGCATGCGCTGGCCTATCCGCTGGGCGGTCGCTTCAACATCGCCCACGGCGTCAGCAACGCCTTGCTCCTGCCCTACGTGATGGCCTGGAACAAACTGGCCTGCGTCGAGCGCCTGCGCGACATCGCCGCCGCCATGGGCGTGCGCGTGGCCGAACTGAGCGACAAGCAAGCCGCCGATCAGGCGGTTCAGGCCATGGCCGAGCTGTGCGCGGCGGTGGATATCCCCTCGGGCCTGCGCAGCTTCAACGTGCCTGCCGACGCTATCCCGGCGATGGCCGAAGAGGCCAGCAAGATCGACCGTTTGATGCGCAACAACCCGCGCCAGCTGAGCGCCGCCGATATCGAGCAGATCTACCGCGCAGCCTACTGATTAGCGAACCCGACGCCCAGCCAAGCGGCTGTGGCGTCTGCCATTACAAAATCAATAAAACAGGTGCACCCAATGACCACTCCTGCTGAGCCGCGGGGCGAAAGCCCGTACATCCCGCTGGGCCCGTTCAAGGTCCGCTTACCGTTCATTCACTACCGCATCGAGCTGCCGGACTACCTGCAAGGCTTGCTGATGTGTGCGGTGGACCTGGCCGCCATTCCGCTGATGACCGAGCTGCTGGGCATGCCCTTTGAAGTGGCGCTGGCAGTAGTGATGCTCAACGGCCTGCTCTACCTCACCCACCATTTGCTCGGCGACCCGACGGTGCCGGGCTGGATCACCCCGGCGGTGCCGCTGCTGATGGCCTACTGCGCGCAGTTTCCCGAAGGCCCGGAGCGAGTGCATGCGCTGATTGCCTTCCAGTTCATGCTCGGCGCGTTCTCGATAGCCCTGGGCGCGACCGGGATGGCCAAGAAGGTGGTCGAGTACGTACCTTCGGCGATCAAGTCGGGGATCATCGTCGGCGCGGGCTTGAGTGCGGTGATCGCGGTGTTCCAGGTCGGTGGCAAGTTCAACGTCCTGCCGTGGACCATCTCGATTGCCGTGGGCATCGCCTTCTACCTGATCTTTTCCCAGCACTTCAACCAGCTCAAGCAACGCAACCGCTTCTGGTGGAACTTCGCCAAGCTCGGCATCTTGCCGATCATCCTGTTGGCGGTAGTGATTGCGCCGCTGTTCGGCGAGGCGCCCTGGCCGACCATCCAGTGGGGCATCAGCACGCCGGATTTCGCCGGCCTGTGGAACAACTACACCGTGTTCGGCCTGGGCATGCCACCGCTGTCGATGTTCATCTCGGCCCTGCCGACCATGCTCGCGGCGTACATCATCGTGTTTGGCGACGTGCTCAGTGCCAAATCGCTGCTCGATGAGGCCGAGACCGTGCGCACCGATGAGGTGGTCGACTATAACGCCGACCGCGCGCACCTGATCTTCGGCGCACGCAATGCGTTCATGAGCATCTTTGGCCCGGACGTGGCCATGTGCGGGCCGAAATGGGCGGCCATGCTGGTGGTGGTCATCGAGCGCTTCAAAGGCGGGCCGAAGGCGATGCAGTCGATCATCGGCGGGGTCGGCTCGTTCCGCTGGGGCACCAATACGGGCTTGTTGCTGCTGCCGGTGGTGACCTTGGTGCAGCCGATCCTGGGTGTCGCGCTGTCGCTGACCCTGCTGATCCAGGGCTATGTCAGTGTGCGCCTGGGCATCCTCGAAGCGCGCAGCCAGCGTGACCTGGGGATCGCCGGGGTGATCGGTGCAGTGCTGGCGATCAAGGGCGCCAGCTGGGCGTTCGGCATTGGTGTAGTGCTGTGCCTGCTGATCTACGGCAAGAACTTCTTCAAGGGTGAGGTGGACGGCACCTTCGCCAAGGATGTGAAGGCTGTAGGGGGTAACGCCGAACCTGGCGTGCAACCGGCTGCCGCTGTCAAACGAGTAGAAGCACAAGCAGTAACGGACTGACCTGGCTCAGTGGGCTGCGATGCAGCCCACTTTCAGCGATAACCCTGCTCTGCCAACCAGCGCCGCAGCATGCCCTGTTGATCCGTCGCTCGGCCACTCAACACGTCTTCGATAGCTGCGCCCGCCTGCAGCTTGGCCACCAACGGCGCCAGCTCGATGCCCTGCAAATGCCAGATGCCCAGCGGCTGATCAGCTGTCACCACCACTTCGGCTTGATCGACCAAACCATCGCGCAGCACCGGCCGACGCTCGATACGCACTGCGCTCCACTGCGCCGCTCCATGCATCGGCTGCTCATCCGGCCAGTCCTGGCGGTTGCGCCAGAATGGCTGCCCGGCCAGGCGCTGCTCCTGACGGTAGAAATCGCGCCCCATCCGGGCAAAACGCAGGAACAGTTGCTCGATCCGCTGCTGATGAAATTGCCGTGCCAGCGCCGCTCGTTCAGGCATGCGCAGCAGGGTGTTGATCACCACCGGCGCCTGCAATGCCGAGGACAACGACTGGAAAATCCCATTGCCCGACAATGGGTCAACTGCCATTGCCGCATCCCCCACCCGCACCCAGTCGCTGCCCGCACAGTCCCCAGCAAGGATCGCTGTGCTGCTACGAGCGTGGACGTGGGCGGATTGCAGGGCCTGCGGGTCGAACAGTTCGCGGACCAAGGCCGACTGCCTGCGCCGGTCGGCGCAGTACCCAGGCAACTGTGCCTTGCCGGGCAGGCCTGCAGCGCCGGCGTCCAGGGTGATCTGCCAGTAGCAGCGGCCGTCGGCCAAACGCGCCATCCACGCCCAGCCATCGTCCAGGCTTTCCACCGCCGAGGCTGGCGGGCCTGGGGTCGATTGCCAGAGGTTGAGCAAGCTCACGGTCTCCGGGCCGCGCAGCCGATCGCTCGACAGCGGTGCCTGGCGGCCACGTGCCTCGACCAAAAACTCACCCTGCACCACTGGGCCGTGCTCCAGCTTCACCTGGTAGCCGTGCTCGCGCTGCACCTCGCGCACCCGCCCTTCGACCAGCACCACCCCGGCGCGGCGCAGTTCATCGCGCAAGGCCGCGTCGAAGCGCTGGCGATCGAGCAAGAACTCCTGGTTAAGCTGCAACTGCTCACCGTTCCAGCGCACATGACGGGTGGCCGGCATTGCCGCTTGGCCCAGCGCGCCACCGAGCCCGGCATGGCGCAGCGCATCCAGCACCCGCTGCGAGACGCCTTCTACGGCGGCGAAGCGGCGCCAGTCGGACACCAGCGTAACCGGGTAGCCCAGCCGGCGCAGGCCCATTGCGCAGGCGGCGCCAGCGGGGCCTGCGCCGAGGATCAGGATCGCTGTTTCAGGCATCCACGACACCTCGGCGCTCCGGGCCAATAAACGCTGCGTGGCGGCGCAACCGGTCCAGCGCCTGCTGGGCGTCCATCTGCGGCTGATCGCGCAGCATCGCGGCAATCCGCCCGGTCAACGCTGCACACGCCATGCTCGCACCTGCCGAACCCTGCCCGCCCATATGCCCGCCAAAGTCAGCCTGGGCGCTGTTCAACCACGACCATTGCCCGGCAGCGCAGCGGGCATCCCCGGTGATACGGATAACCCCCGGATAACTGGCCGGATACACCGGCATACCCTGGGCGGGACTGGAGGCGCACAACAGCACCCCGGCCGACTGGGCCTCGGCGCAGGCCTGGCGCAGCACCGGCCGGTCCTGGTGCAGTCCGAGGCTGAGGTTGACCACACTGACCCCCTGCTCGACCAGCCACAGCAGCGCCGCAGCCACCTGTAGCGCACTGGTGCTGCCGTGCTGCTGAAACACCTGGGCCATCAGCACCGGCACCCGGCTCGCTTCACGGCGCAGCCGCGCCAGCACGGCAGTGCCGTGGCCCAATTGATCGGCCAACGCCTCTCCCTCGCGCAGCACGCCGTCGTCCAGCCAGAACCTGCGCGCACCCAGCAAGCCTGCCGCCTGGTCGGGCGAACAGCCGCTGTCGATCACCCCGACCCGCAGCTCAGCGCCCATGGCCAGCCGTCTCCAGCGGCAACACCTGCAATTGCCCTTCATGCAAATGCAAACGCAACTGGGCATCGGCCAAGGTCGAGGCACGGTGGCTGATCAGAATCCGCGTCCGCCCGGCGAATAGCTGGTCGATGGCGGCGATCACTTCACGCTCGGTGGCTTCGTCCACCGCCGAGGTGGCTTCATCGAGCACCAGAATGGCCGGTTCCTGGAGCAATGCCCGGGCAATGGCGATGCGTTGCTTCTGCCCACCAGAAAGCTGTTGGCCACGCTCGCCCAGCAGGCCATCGAGGCCCAGCGGCAGGCTTTGCACCAGGCTGTCCAGCTGGGTCAACTGCACCACCTGTTCAAGTTGGGCGCGGCTGGCCTCGGGGGCGCTGTAGGCCAGGTTCTGCGCCAGGGTGCCGCGAAACAGCACGATGTCCTGGCTGACCACCGCGATACGGCGGCGCAGCGCGCCAAGGTCGAGCTCGCGCAGGTCGGCGCCATCGAGCAGAATGCGTCCGGCATCGGGGTCGTAGAAGCGTTGCAACAGGTCGATCAGCGTTGACTTGCCGACCCCGGAGGCACCACTGATGGCCACCTTGAGCCCGCCTGGGATGACCACGTCGACCTGCCGCATTACCGCACCCTGGCGCCCGGCATGGGCGAACTGCACGCCTTCCAGGCGCAGCTCGCCCGGTCCTTGCGGCATCGGTCGCGGCACTGGCGCCTCGCGCACGGCCACCGGCTCCTGGCGCAGTTCCATCACCCGCCCCAGGCTCACCGCCATGCGCTGGATTGCCACGTACAGACCCAGCAGGCTCTGCACCGGCCCGACCGCCATGCCCATGTAAGTCGAAAACGCGATCAACGCCCCTATTTGCCAGGTGCCCTGGATCACCCACCAGCCGCCGATCAGAAACGCACAGGCGCGACACCACGACGTCAGCGTGCCAGGCACAGCCTGGCTAAAGAACTCGGTGACCTGCACCTTGAGCAACTGGCCCATATACCCCTGGCCAAGCTGGTCCAGCCGCCCGGCCTCGCGGGCTTGTTGGCCTGAGGCCTGGATGAATTTCATTGCCGGCAAGGTTTCGACCAGAAACGACGAGACATCCGCCGAACGCTCACGCAGGCTGCGCACTTCACGCTCGACCTTGCGCCGCATCCAGCGCAGCCACAGCACCTCGATCGGGATCAACAACGCCAGCAGCAACGACAGCTGCCAAGACAGCATCAGCATCAGCGTGACCGCGCCGATCAGGCCAATCACGCTGGACACCGCCGAGAACAGCGAATCCACGGCAAAGCGCTGGATTTCGGCGACATCGCCGTCCAGCCGTGACAGGATATCGCCGGTACGTCGGCGGCCATAGAAGGTCGGCGACAACTGCTGCAGGTGCCGATAGAGGTCGTCGCGCAAGGCGAACAGGATGCGCCCCGACAGGCGCGTGTGCAGGTAGCGATTGACCCCGGCCAGCACGGTGCCGAGCAGGCCGGCGACGATCATGATCGCCGCCATGTGCCACAAGGTCTGGTAATCGCGCGCCAGCAGGCCTTCATCGATCAGGGTCTTGACCAGCCAGGGCTGGGCCAATGCCAACAGCGAGGCGCTCAGGGACAACCCTAGCAGCACGGCAATCGCCTTGCGCTGGGGGCGGACAAAGCCATACAGCCAGGCCAGTGCCTGGCGCATCAGCAGCGGATCGCCGGTTTCGATCAGCCTGGAAAATAACCCGCCCATGGCTTAACCGCGCAGCTGTTTGAGTTTGCGATAGAGCGTCGCACGGCTGATGCCCAAGGCTTGGGCCGCGGCCGAAACATTGCCCTGGTGACGCGCCAGGGCGCCACGAATCAGCTCAAGCTCGTTCTCGCGCAGGCTGCCAGAAGGCGCCGCACCGCTGGCCAACTCGTCCAGCAGGCAATCGGTCAGATGCTCAAGGCCCAGCAGCTGCTCGCCGTCCTCGCGCATGGCCAAGGCGGTGCGCAAGACCATCTCCAGTTGGCGGATGTTGCCCGGCCAGTCGAAGCCATCGAGTAGTTCGGCCAGGGCCGGGTCGAGCGCCACGCCCTTGGCGCCGAACTTGTCCAACAGGCCTTCGATGATGCCGGCCAGGTCATCACGCTCACGCAACGCCGGCAAGCGCAGGGATACCCCGTTGACCCGGTAATACAGGTCTTCACGGAACTGCTGCTCGGCCAGCAAATGCTTGAGGTCGCGGTGAGTGGCGCAGATCAGCGCGACATCGATGTCCTGCTCCTCCCCTGCGCCCAGCGGCGCTACCCGGCGCTCTTGCAGCACCCGCAGCAGGCGCGCTTGCAAGGCCAGCGGCATGTCGCCAATCTCATCGAGGAACAGCGTACCGCCGTGGGCCTGCATCAGCCGGCCGGTCATGCCGCCACGGCGTGAGCCGGTAAAGGCGCCTTCGCGGTAGCCGAACAATTCGGACTCGATCAAGCCCTCAGGGATCGCCGCGCAGTTGACCGCCACGAACGGCTTGTCGGCGCGTGGGCTGGCTTGATGCAAGGCACGGGCGACCACCTCCTTACCGGTACCGGTCTCGCCCAGCAGCAGCACCGGCAGCCCATTGACCAGGCCCTGGCGGGCCATGCGCAGGTTGCGCGCCAGGCGTGGATCGCCACCGGCCAGGCTGTCCAGCGCGAGGGATTTACTCAAAGGGGCAGGCTTGCTCGCCGGCACGCTGCCATTGAGGTTGTTGTGCCGCGGCAGCTGCAAGGCACGGAAGAAGAACTCGCCCTTGGCGGTCTGCACACTGCTTACGCCGTTTTGCCACAACCGGGCGATAAACGCGGGCGAACGTTCGCCGAGTAGATCGCTGCAGCGTCGACCGATCAGGGCCTGGCGCGCCACCTGCAGCAGCTGACAGGCATTGTCGTTGGCCGCCAGCACTTCACCCTCCAGGCTCAAGGCCAACAGCCCCTGCCAGGCACTGGTCAGGTACTGCGCGCGGCTATGAAATGCCAGCACCAGTTGTTCAGGATGGCACAGGCCGAACAGCCGGCTTTCGATGTTGCCCGCGGCGAGCATCAAGGTGCAGAGGCTGTCCTGGGGCTGGCTCATCAGCCCTTCGCGGGTGACATCGAGCACGCCGATCACCTCGCCACGCGGGTCGCGCAGTGGCACCGAAGTACAGGAGAACGGGCTGAGCCGGTCGAGGTAATGTTCGCCGCAATTGATCAGGGTTGGCCGGCCTTCTACTACGGCCGTGCCGATGGCATTGGTGCCGCGCAGGGCTTCGCTCCAGCAACTGCCAGGGTGCAGGTCGCGCAGGCCCTCGCGATTGAGCACATGTTTCTGGCCCTCGATGGCCAGGACGTTGGCCTGGGCATCGCCGAGGATGACGATACCGCTCTTGCCCTGGCGTTCGACCAGGTAGTCCAGTTCAGGGGTGACCGCGTCGATCAGCAGCCGGTTGTGTTCGAGCAGTGCGCGCAGGTCGAGGCTTTGCTGCATGCCCAGGCCGACCTGTTCGCCTTGCAGGCAGTCCAGGCCATGACCCAGGCTGCGGCGCCAGGAGGCATCGATTTCGTCACGCAGCATCCCGGACGGCAGTTCGCCTTCGCTGGCCAGTCTGAGACGGGCCTGACGGGATTCGTGCAAAGGATCTTGGGCGTTTGTTATAGGTAATTGTCGCGCCATTGTTTTACTCCAGCGGTGCCCCAGCCAAGCTGAGACATCGGGCCACGGAATTTCCTGCAGTGTGCGTCAGAATCTACCAAGCGTCATCAAGGTAGGCCTGAGGGTGGCATAAGGTTACGTATACGTAAAGGCAGGCAATTGTACGTCGTCCACTTGGCGGATTGCCCCGCGAAACGGCCCCGGAGGATAGATAGCCAATCCCTCCACCCATTTCCCCAATGCTGGGGACCACCGCCCACCCAGCGCACACCCAAAGCGCCTTGCCCTTCAGGGCTACAAGCCTTGCCCCACAAGGGCTGCACACCTATCACCAAAAACTGGCACGGCTGTTGCCCATACCCCCTCAGACGCCCCAACCCCTTGGGCCCGTTTGCAGGAGGGATTGACTCATGCACCGACCGATACCCCACCCGCTGGCAGTGGCGATCCTCGCCGGCATGCTCCAGCTTCCGGCCCAAGCTGCACTCTATGCAGTCGACCCTGGGCCTTATCATCCCGAAACCGGCGGATTCGCCTCGTGGTACCAGGACAGCCACGGGCGCACGCTCGACTTGTGCCTGTCCAAGGCGGTCAGCTCGCGGGTAGCAGGCGCCCCCGGCGCACCGTCGTACATGTGTACGCTGCTGCCGACCCCCGGGGTGTTCGACGACACCCAGCCAATCGTGTTTCCCAGCAACTTCCCCGATGAGACCTTCTGGTTCACCGCCGATGCGGCCATCGTCGACGCTGCCCGTGGCATCGACCTGAGCTTCGGCACGGCAATCGAGGCGGCGTTCGCTGCCGAAGAACCGGTCGAAGGCGACCAGGTCAGCTTCGCCCGGGTGCGGATCCGCGTCGATGTACCGGTGGCCGGCACCTACATCATCACCCACCCCTATGGTGTCGACGTATTCGACGTGCCTGCTGCCGGCCAGCGCGCGATCAACATGACTCGCGACATCGGCATTGCCGGCGCCGGCGACTTCAGCGGCGCACTCAAGGGCGACGTCGGGCCGTTCCTGCGCAGTGTCAACGGCCCCTACACCGAGACCAACCCGCTGACCGGCGCCAGCGAACGCTACATTGGCGATCCGAACCTGGAAGAAGCCGTGACCGGCAGCCCGTTCAACACCAACTTCGTGCGCATCGAAGGCCCCAATGGCATCGACCTGCGCACCGAGCTGTTCTCGATCTCCGGCAAACTGTCCACGGTCGAGCGCCCCACCCCGCTGATTCCTTTGCGCAGCACCTACTCGCGGCACACCGACAATGGCGACCTGCGCGCGCAGCAGGACGTGTTCGTCATGGCCCCACCGCCACCGGCCACGGTCAGCCTGACCAGCCAAAGCCCGAGCCAATCGCTGACCGAGGCCAATGGCACCGGCGCCTGGTACGCGCAGTCGGCCCTCAACCCGACCCTGCCCACCACCTTGGTGGTCAATGCCGACAACAGCATGGCCATCGCCAGCAGCACGCCAACCAACGCCAGCCTGGCGCTGACTGACCTGGTGACCATCAGCCGCGCGGAATACAGCCTGGCCAGCGGCCAACTGACCCTGGTCGCCAGCAGCAGCGATGAAACCTCGCCGCCGGCGATGACCGCCAGCACCCTCGATGGCGCGCTGATCGGCAGCCTCGCCGGCAATGGTGCAGTGAAAACATTGACCACCGGGCTCTCGCCGATCCCGCCGGCCTCGGTCACGGTGACCAGCGCCCATGGCGGCAGCGACAGCGAAGACGTGGTGCTGGTGCCATGAACAGACAACGGCCGTACCTCCAAGGAGGCATCATGAACACATGGTCACGCCGCACGCTGTACGCAGCCGGGCTCTCCTTTACCCTGAGCAGCGTTGCCTGGGCCGCGCTCAGCGAAGTCGATCCTGGTCCCTATACCTTGGCCACCGGGCGCTACCCGATGTGGTACAAGGACGCTAACGACCTGGCCCTTGAGCTGTGCCAGTCGCGCGCTACCAGCTCGCGGGCACCCGGTGCGCCTGGCGCACCTGCCTACATGTGCACCCTGCTGCCAGAGCCAGGCATCTATGACGATGCCCTGCCACTGGTATTCCCGGATAACTGGCCGCCAGAAATGTTCTGGTTCCTGGCCGAGACCTCGATACCGCAAGTGGGTAATAGCGGCTACGAGCTGGAAGTCTATGTGGCCGGTATCGAGGCGGCATTCGCCTCGGAGAACCCGGTCGATGGCGACCAGCAGAGCTTCGCCCGCGTCCGCATCCGCGCCTCGGTACCCACTGCCGGCACCTACACCATCACCCACCCCTACGGGGTCGAGAGGGTCACGGTCGCGGCAGGTGGACGGCGTGCGATCAACATCACCCGCGACATCGGCATCGGCGCCCCAGGCAACTTTACCGGAGCACTCAACGGCAACATCGGGCCGTTCCTGCAGCGCGCCGCCGGCCTGGTGACCGAGGTCAACCCGGACACCAGCGCCATCGAGACCTTCATCGGCGATCCCAACCTCACCGAGGCGGTGGTCGGCAGCCCGTTCAATACCAACTTCGTGCGCATCGAAGGCCCTCCTGGACAGATCGAAACCAACCTCTTCAGCGTCTCCGGCAAGGTGCTCGACCCGCGTGAGCAAACCCCGGCGCAGCTGCAACGCGCCACCTACCAGCGCAACGGCGCCGGTACCCGCGTCGAGGTCTTCGCCAAGGCGCCGAACAGCGCCAGCCTGTGCCTGCGCAATGGCCTGGCACTGGTCGGCTCACCGCCCTCCCCTTGCCAATTCAGCATGTTGGCCGACAACAACGGGCTGTTCTTCAACCAGCAATTGACCCAGGCCGCACCGCCGCCAGTGGTGGTGGTCACCGCCAGCAGCGCGACCGGCGCCACCCGCCCGACTTCGCTGTCGAGCAAACTCACCGACGTGGTCAAGGTGCGCACCGCACGCTATGACTGGGCCAACAAACGCCTGCTGATCGAGGCCAGCTCCAGCGATGAAGTGCAGGTGCCTGACCTGGTCGCCCAAGGCTACGGGCGCATGTCCAAATCCGGCACGCTGCAAAGCCTGACGGTCAATGGCCTGACCCAACCTCCAGCAACGGTCACCGTCAAGTCCGCCCACGGCGGCAGCGATGTCGAGCCGGTGATCGTGGTCGGCAGCGCGCCAGTCGAGGCCGAAAACCAGCCACCGCTGGCCCAGGCCGACAGCGGCAGTACCAGTGTCGGCGTGCCGCTGACCCTGAACCTGCTGGCCAACGACAGCGACCCAGACCTCAACGTGCCCCTGGCGATCACCGATCTGACCCAACCTGGCACCGGCCTGGGCTCGGTGGTGCTCAACGGCACGACCGCGATCACCTACACCCCACCGCCCGGCGCCGCCTCGCCGCTGGTGGCCACCTTCAGCTACCGCGCCCAGGACAGCAAAGGCCTGAAATCGGAGCTGACCACGGTGACCATCAACGTCGCGCCCAACCAGCCACCCACTGCGGTTGCCGAAACCGTTACTACCCTGGGCGTACCGCTGACCATCAACGTGTTGACCAACGACACCGACCTGGAAGGCAACCTGCCATTGACCGTCGCCAGCGTCGGCCAACCAGCACCTGGTCGGGGCACCGTGACCACCGATGGCACGACGGTCACCTATACCCCGCCAACCACCGTCACCACGGCCTTCACCACGACCTTCACCTACGTGGTGCGTGACGCGGTAGGGGCGTTGTCCAGCCCAGGCACGGTCACGGTACAGGTGTCGCCACGCCCAGTCGCAGAGAACTTCGCGGTAACCGCCGCCACGGTCTCGGCGCGCTCCAACAACCGTTACAACTGGGACATCAGCGGCACCTCGTCGGTGACCACCGGCAACACCATCACCGTGCAGGTGACCACGCCGAGTGGCCTGGTGACCCTGGGCACCACCACGGTACCGGTGACCGGTCGCTGGCGCCTGGCGGTGAGCAACAGCACCACGGTGATCCCAACGGCCACGCCATCGGCCACCGTGCGCAGTAGCCAAGGCACCACCCGCACCGTGCCAGTGGTCGTGCAGTAACAGCTGCCAAGGAGAACGCCATGAACCGCCTGTACCCGCTGCTGCTGTGCCTGGCCCTGAGTGGCCAGGCTGCCTGGGCCGACGACCTGATGGACAACGCCGACCTTGCCGCCGGCAACGACCTTGGCGAACCGCTGATCGTGCGCCTGCTACCGGCAGGTTCGGGCCAGGCAGCAATCATCGAGCAGCAAGGCACGGGCAACCGCGCCGCCCTCGACCAGAACGGTCAGGCCCTGCTGGGCCGGATCGTCCAGGCCGGGGGCGCGCAGGAGGCGTACATCCTGCAAGACGGCAACGACCTGATGGCCTCGATCAGCCAACATGGTTACGGCAACTCCGCCTCGATCCGCCAGAGCGGCAACAGCAACAGTGCTGCGATCGAGCAGATCGGCAACAACAACAGCGCCAGCATCGAGCAGGCCGGCACGGGGCTGACCAGCGCCGTGACCCAAGCCGGCAATGGCCAACACGTACAGATCACCCAATATCGATAGACCTGGAGGCACCACCATGTTCAAGCTCGCACCTTTAAGCGCCGCGATAGTCCTGACCCTGGCCGGCCAGGTCATGGCCGACGACAGCACCTCGACGCAAAACCAGCTCGGCGCCGACAATAGCGCTGAAGTCAAGCAGACCCAGTCGTCGTTCGCCTCGGCAACCCAGAACCAGACTGGCCAAGGCCACTACCACGTGGCTGTGCAGGACAACAGCACCAGCCACATCAACCAGAGCGCCACCGGCTCGAAGAACGCCGGCTACGGCGAGCAACTGTTCGAGCAAGGCAGCCAGATCACCCAGCAATCGGGCGGCAGCCTCAACGACAGTTTGTCCAGTCAGTCTGTAGGTGAAAGCAACCAGTCCTTGCAGACCCAACAAGGCAGTGCCAACAAATCGATCGTGTTCCAGGACACCCAAGTGGGCAGCCACGCCACCACCATGCAGTGGGGCGACCGTAACGAGGCGGTGGTAGAGCAAATGTTCGGTGGCACCAACAACAGTGCACTGATCATGCAAGGCGGTACCGACAACTTTGCCGCCGCAGAGCACCTCTATCATCAGGACGGTAATATCCAGATCTTCCAAGAGGGCAAGGGCAACTGGGCCTACGGCGACCAGCGTGATGGTTTTGCCGGGGTCATCGGCATCAACCAGCATGGCGACGGCAACTCGGTGGAGGTCTGGCAAGGCAATCAGACCGACAGCCAGGCCAGCGTCAACCAGAGCGGCGAGCGCAACGAAGGCTACATCGACCAGAGCTTCGGCGAAGCCAACCTGGCCAGCCTGAGCCAGAGCGGCACCGCCAACGCCAGCTGGTCCGATCAGTTCGAGACCAACAACTCGGTCACCAGTATTTCGCAGAACGGCAACAACAACCTGCACTTCACCTACCAGACCGGCGACAACCACAACCTGAGCATCACCACCACCGGCAATGGCAACAAGATCATGGCCAGCAACTGGAAGGGTGACAAAGCCGGGGGCCAGTTTGGTACGGCGCAACGCGCCGAAATCAACCAGAACGGCTCGCTCAACAGCGTCAACCTGACCCAGGACGGCGCCAACCAGCTCGCCCGCCTCAACCAGAAAGGCGTGGGCAACGAGATGCAAACCAATCAGATCGACAGCAACAACGAGCTGTACTTCGAACAGAACGGCACCGACAACCTGCTGATCGCCGACCAGCGCGGAACCGACAACTACGCCACCGGCCTTTCCGCTGGCACCGGTAATACCATCACCCTGGAGCAATCGGGCTACAGCAACCAGAGCTATACCAACCAGCTGTATGGCAGCGGCAACGAGGCCACCCTCAAACAGACCGACAGCTTCAACGTCGCCTACGTGACCCAAGGCGGCAATGCCAACCAGGCATTCGTCGACCAGAGCGGCGCCAACCAGAGCGCCACCATCACCCAATTCGGCAACGCCAACCTGGCGACCGTCAACCAGCAGTAATCGCTCCCCCCTTGGACCGTGGCGCTCACTCCCTGGCGCCGCGGTTCCTTTTTATCGCTTCTGGCGCTGTGGTGATTGGCCGACCGCGATACAATGCGCCTACTTCCACCCGAAGCCACCGGCATGATTCAGTCCGACCTCGACCTATTCGGCCCGCAGCCGCAGCGCCTGGCCAGTCACACCGTGCTGTTGCCAGGCTTCGCCCTGGGCGACGTCGAGACGCTGCTCGATGCCCTGCGCCCGGTGCTGCGCGCCGCACCGTTTCGCCACATGCACACACCGGGTGGCTTGCGCATGGCGGTGGGCCTGAGCAACTGTGGCAGCTTGGGTTGGGTCAGTGATCAGCGCGGCTATCGCTACAGCCCAATAGACCCTGTCAGCGGCAAACCCTGGCCCGCCCTGCCCCAGGTTTTGTTGGCGCTGGCAGCCCGTGCCGCCAGTGAAGCAGGGTTCGACGACTTCGTGCCCGACGCGTGCTTGGTCAACCACTATTTGCCCGGGACGCGTTTGAGCCTGCACCAGGACCGAGACGAGCACGACTTCGGTCAGCCCATCGTGTCAGTCAGCCTGGGCTTGCCGGCGGTATTTCTGTTTGGCGGGCTACAGCGCGCCGATCGAACCCAGCGCATTGCCCTGAACCATGGCGATGTGCTGGTCTGGGGTGGCGAGGATCGATTGCGCTTTCATGGTGTATTGCCCATCAAGCCCGGCGTGCATGAACGCCTGGGTGAGCGGCGGATCAACCTGACTTTGCGTAAGGCGGGGTGATATCGCTGCTCACTTAAGACCGGCGTCGTCTGTTGTGGGGCCGCTGTGCGGCCCGAATGGCAAGTGATCCTGCGATAAGCTCAGCAACTGCAACCTCGATCAGCTACCTTCAACCACCTTGTTCAACGCCGCGCCATCGATACTCAACGTCGCGCTGTCGAACATGCCCTCGACATAGGCCTTGGCCAACTGCTCCTGACGCTGGGCACGCAACACCTCGCGCAAACGCGGGGCAACTTCTTCCAACGTTGCCGTGCGCGCCGGCTCCTGGCTGACCAGCTTGATGATGTGATAGCCCGCAGCACTTTGCACCGGCTCGCTGACACTACCCTGCTTGAGTTTGGGCACCACCCCGCGCACCTCCGGTAACAACCCCGCTAAAGGCTGCAACCCGGTATCGCCGCCTTGCGCCGCGGTGCCTTCATCCTGCGAGTGCTCACGCGCCAGTGCGGCAAAGTCAGCGTCGCTGGCTTGCGCCTGCTTGGCCAGTGCCTGGGCCTGCTTGCGTACTGCCTCGTCATCCTTGGGGTTCTCCACCCGCAGGAAGATCTGGCTCAGGCGATAACGCACAGGTAATTGCAAGCCCGCCTTGCCATTGTCGTAGGCCTGCTGCAACTGCGCATCACTGGGGTAATCGTCGGGCACCTTGCTGACCGAGCTCAGGTAGTCGCGCAAGACGATTTGCTCGGTCGCCGCGCGGGTCTGTGTCAAGATCTCAGGCCGTCGCGGCCAGCCCTGGGTTTGTGCCTGCTGGTACAGCGCCTTCTCCGCCAGGCGTGCACGAATCCAGGCTTCCAATGCTGGCCGATCGTTGCGCAACTGATTGCGCGCATCCTCAGGCAACAGCGCCAGCAGTGCCTTGAGTTCATCACTGCCCACGTGTTGATCGCCCAGCCGCGCCAAGGTCGGCCCGCTGTCGGCAGCCGGCGCAGTACGCGCCGCTGCCACTGGCTCATCCCCCGGGCGTAGCGCCAAGGTCACTGCCACAGCGATCACGGCCAGCGCCCCGGCGCCGGCCCACAGGGTACGCGCGCTCAAGAGGCGCGCGCCGTTGCAGTGGCTGCCTCGCTTGGCGCCTGGTCGGCCAGGTTGCGGCTGTAGTCACGCAGGTAGACGATGAACTCTTGCAGCAGGCGATCCCACAGCAGCAGGCTGCCCAGCAGGTGTTTCTCGCTGACCCCGTCGGCGACCACCACATCCATCTCCATTACCAGGAACTCGCCCTGCACCGACAACCGGGCAAACCGGCGGCTGGCGTTCCAGCGCTCGGCCAGGCCCGCGGGCAGCTCACCCTGGATACGCAAGGCGCAGCTGAAGGTGAAATCGAGGAACTCGCCCTCCTTGTTCGGCGCACGATTACCAAACCGCACGGCATAGCCCACGCCCTGGCTGGCACTGAGCAACTGCACCACCGCGTTCTGCTCGCTGCGGTTGACCCGGCAACCGGCATCTTGCAGCAACTGGGTGAGGGAGTCGGCGCTAACGGTTTCGATCAGGGTGACTTCGGTCATGTGTCGTCTTCCTTGTGATGAGGCAATGCACAGCTCAGAAATTGCCCGCTACCTGGGCAATGCGCTCTAGCGTAGCTGTTGCACCCAGCACCGGCCTTACTACCTTGGGAATAATCCCTTGCTGATCGACAACGGTTTCTCTATCGACCAGGCCGGCCTCATCGCGGGGCAAAGCCGAACACCGACTGGCGTGGGAGCGGGCTTGCCCCGCGATGAGGCCAGCCCGCTTGGAGTAAAGGCTTTGCGTCGCAGCGCCTGGCATCCGCGTGCAATATTCTTCAATACGCGCAAGCGATGGCGCTTGAGACTAGGGCTTTCGCCACCGGAGCCACCCTAGTCCATGGAGCAATTTCTGATTGTCGCCGCCGCCCACTTTCTCGCCCTGCTCTCACCCGGCCCGGACTTCTTCCTGGTCGCGCGCACCTCGGCCAGCGCTGGCTGGCGGGTGGCCAGCGGTGCTTGCCTGGGCATCGCGCTGGCCAATGGCGTGTTCATCGGCGCCGCCTTCGCTGGGGTAGCGATACTGCGCGAAGGCAGTGCGCTGTTCATGGCCCTGCAGTTGGCTGGCTGCGCCTATCTGTTGTACATCGGCAGATTGTTCCTGCGCCATGCCGGGCAGAACGCCCTGGATAACCTTCAAGCCAGCGCAGCGCGGGCGACCCAGGGCTGGTTGGCAAGCCTGGCAATGGGCTTTGCCTCGGGCATTCTCAACCCGAAGAACGCGCTGTTCTACGCAAGCCTGGCGAGCATGCTGGCCAGCAGCAGCGCAGGCTGGAGAATCGCCTACGCCTGCTGGATGTTCGCCATTGTCTTGCTGTGGGACCTGCTGGTAGCAGTGAGCATCGGCAATCGCCGGGTACTGCGCCGCTTCAGTCGCGCCCTGCCCTGGCTCGAGCGCGCCTCGGGGATCATGCTGATCCTGCTGGCCAGCGCCGTACTCATTCACCTGGCGCTGGGCTGAGCAACACCAGCCGGTGCATGTCCAGCAGGCTGAAGTGGCCGCTGCTCCAGCCCCCGGTGTCCAGATGCCAGACATTGCCCAACTGTTTGACCTGCAGCACCGGGGTGTGGCCGACCAGCAGCGCTGCCAGGCCTTGCACGCGCTGCGTGTCGCCCTCCTTGAGCCGACGTCGCGACCATTGGCAGACTTCGCGCACCTGCGGGTCATCCTCGGCCTGAAGCCGCCTACGCAGGGTCGGCCAGTCGGCGAACGGGCTGTCGGCATGCAGCAGGCCGATCAAGCCCGCCTCGGTCGGTACCTCCAGGGCCAGCGGCAGGTTGGCGAACACCTCGACAAAGCGCAGCTGCTCGCTGCTGGGCAGATCGAGAAACCAGCCACCGCCGGCAGCGCGGTACATGTCCAGATCCAAGCGCCCACCGCGCAGATAGGTAACGGCCAAGGCTTCGTGGTTGCCCTGCACCGGATGAAACCAGGGCTGGGCTAACCAGTGCAGCGCCTGTTCACTGTGCGGCCCGCGATCGACCAGGTCGCCGACACTGAACAGGCGGTCGACTAGCGGGTCGAAACCGACCGCATCCAGGCATCGCTGCAAGCGCGCGAAGTGCCCGTGGATATCCCCCACGGCCAGGTCGCGCCCTTTGCGATTGGCTGCTAGCCGGCGAAAAAGCATCATGGCATGGTTCCTCTGCTACTGCGCCAACGCCAGGCGTAGAATGAAAGTACACCCAGTCAGCAAAACCGGAGGTGCATCATGCGTTCTGTACTCGCCTGTGCCGTACTGATGGTGCTGGCATTCGACAGCATGGCACAAGGCACCCCGACCGCGCAGGTCGAGGTGCGTTTCGATCACCCGGAAAAATTCCGCGATGCCAGCCTCAACAGCCAAGGCTACGAGCGTGGCGCCGATGAGCAGGTGATGAAGGCGCTCAGCGCTCATCTGCAACAACTCGGTCAACGCTACCTGCAACCCGGTCAGCAGCTGCGCATCGACATCCGCGACATCGACCTGGCGGGTCGCTACGAGCCTTGGAACAGCTACGCCTACGATGTGCGCTTCATGCGCGAGATCACTTGGCCGACCATCGAGCTGAACTACACCTTGAGCCAACCGGGAAAACCCGATCAGCAGGCCCAAGAGCGAGTCAGCGACAAGATGTACTTGAGTCGTCCGGGCCGCCAGGTCAGCAGCAGCGACCGCTTGTTTGCTGAAAAAGCCATGCTCGATGACTGGTTCCGCCAGCGCTTTGCGCCCAAGCCGACCTCTTGAGTGACTAGCAATTGGCTCATGTTGATCTTCTTTGCGTGGAATTGACCTGCTTGCACTGGTGTGTAGGCTGTGGGCGATAGTATCCTCGGCGCTCAGCCGTCGCCAGGATGGATCCAAAATGAAGCTGTGCGCTGCCCAACTTGCCTCTGATAAGGGCGACCTGCAAGCTAATCTCCTACGCCATGTCCATTGCGTCGAGCAGGCCGTGAGCCATGGCGCGCAGGTGGTGGTGTTTCCTGAACTGTCCCTGAGCGGCTATGAGCCGAGCCTGGCCCGCGAGCTGGCCCAGCCGCTGGACACGACGCTAGTCGACCCCTTGCAGGTGGTGAGCGACCGCCTCGGGGTGGTCATCACGTTCGGGCTACCGCTGGCGACAGCGGCGGGCGTGCAAATCGCTATGGCTGTACTGCGCCCTGGTCAACCTCGCCTGGGGTATGCCAAGCAACGCTTGCATGCCGATGAGCTGCCGTTCTTCGTCGCAGGCGATCAACCACTGCTGATTGCTGTTGACGACCTTCGGCTGGCGCCGGCGATCTGTTATGAATCGATGTTCTTCGAGCACGCACAGCAGGTGTGTCAACTTGGCGCCGAGCTTTACCTGGTCAGCGTGGCCAAGACTGCCAAAGGCATAAAGGAAGGCTACCAACACTACCCCGAAGTCGCCCGGCGTTTCGCCATGCCGGTAGTGCTGGCCAACTGCATAGGCCCTGCCGATACCTTTGTCGGCGCGGGCGGATCGGCTGCCTGGGATGCACAAGGCAACCTGCTGGCCACCCTGGATGACATGTCGCCAGGACTGATCGTGCTCGACACCCTCACGGGCAAGGCCCAGGCCGTGCCATTGGCCGAGTTGGGGGCATGAGATACCTGTTGCTGATCCTGGCCAGCTACACCTGCAGCTACTGGCTGGTGGGCCTGCTGATTCGCGGCCAACTTGCCGATATTGCCCAAGGGCTGCGCCATCGGCTGGATGCGCCAACGCCTGGCCAATACTTGCGCGAAGTCGAGCAGCATGCCCGGCGCGCCCATCGCCAATACAGCCTGATGGCTGGTAGCGCCCTGGCACTGGTGATTTGCCTGTTGGCCTATTGGCTTAGTTGAGGGCTTGGCCGTGCCGCGCGCTGGCGGATCAGAAATCCAGCGCCAGGCTTTGCCGCCCCTCCAGGGCCAGCAGCAGTTGCTTGGCCGGCAGGCCACCGGCAAAGCCAGTCAGGCTGCCTGAGGCGCCGATCACCCGATGGCAAGGGGCGATGATCGAAATAGGGTTACGGCCATTGGCCGCGCCGACTGCACGGACAGCACTGGGGTTGCCGATCTGTCGGGCTATCTCGCTGTAGCTGCGGGTTTCGCCGAACGGAATGGTCAGCAGCGCCGCCCACACCTGGCGCTGGAATTCGGTGCCGACAAAGTCCAAATCCAGCTCGAAGCGCTGCCGCTGCCCGGCAAAATACTCACCCAGCTGACATGCAGTCTCTCGCAACAGCGGATGCTCGTCATCGCGCTGCAGCTCGCCCAGACGCACGCGATTCTCCCGCTCCTCCTGCCATAACACCGCAGCCAGTCGATTACCCCGCGCAACCAGGGTCAAGGTGCCCACGGGCGATTGCATGAGGGTGAATGCGCAAGACATAGCCAATACCTGGGTAACAAGGTGTTCAGCGAACTTTACCCGCAAATGCCTGCAACGGCACCTGGGCAACTGAGCAGCGCTCAGGTTTCAGCACCCGAATCTCGCTTGCGCCGCTCAAGCCACAACGCGATACCCACCAGCGCGATCGCCAGGGTGTAGGCAAAAAGCCCCAGGTTAACCCCCAGGATCATCTTCTCTGAGCCATCCGAGAGCACCATCGAGCCGCCATAGCCATCGCGCAACCAGTACGCCATCAAGAAGCCGCCGGTGACGAAGGCGGTCAGCAGGCTGGCCAGGCGCAAATTGTCCTTGACCCAGACCAGCCAGACGCTGAACACCCCAAGCGCGGTATTGGTGAACAATTGCCAGGTCTCATGCAGGCGTGCATGCGGCGCCCACGCCTGATTGAAGACATGGCTGTCATTGACCTCGAGAATCGGCACGATGACGGCGTAGAAGACTATGCCAACGGTCACCAAGAGCTTCGCAACCACCCCACCACCTCCATGTTCGTGACTTGGGCGTTTCCTGCCCTGGCCTGCACTGTAGCTGCTAGCTGCCAGCACAGCCACCTGGCGAGGTGGCTAGGCGTATGCGCGATCAATCCTCTTAAGTCAACTCACACACGCCATTGGCGCCACCTTTACCGGTGTAGGAGACGCTCGGCGAGCCATCGGGGCTCACGGTCAGGGAAATAGTCACACCACTGCCCTTGGCCTCGAAATAGTTGTCGTTGAACTTCTTCAGCTTGGCCTCCTTACCATTGATGTAGATCGGCCCGCCTTCATCGGCGTGCACTTCGATGTCGCCAGGGCATGTGGCGTTGACCAGTGGAATCTGCGCCTGGGCCAGCCCGGCTAGGCAAGCCAGCAGTGCCCCTAACAGAACCTGCCTCATACAACCTCCTGATTCGCTCCAGTGCCGACGTTTCAGCAATAGCCCACCTAAGGACAACGCGCCAATCCCAGCCACAGATAGCAACCAAGCCGATCAGCGCGATGACGCTGCGACTGAGCTCGGCCCTAGGCACTGTTGCATAAAAAAGCCCCGGCACTTGCCAGGGCTGAAAAACGAGCAGGCCCGACTCGATAGCCGGGCTGCGAAGATTTAGTTGGACGGCTGGCGACTGTGGTGCCAATAGAGGTACAGCAGTCCAAGCGGGGCGATAAAGATCGCCAGGAACCAGCACACGAACATCGTGAAGAACTTGACAGCCAGCATGAACAACGCGTTCACGAAGAATACGTTGCGCCCCATGATGAAACCCACCGCGCTCTCGTACACGAACCTTGAGTAGGGATAGAGCAATGTGCTCACCACGGAAATGGCAACGGTGGCGAAGTCAATCCCGAGGGGAGCACGTGACTTCATGTAAATGAAAAAGGCCGCGAAGAGTGCACCGAAAAACAATTGACGAGCGTAATAGCTAGGCGTCAGACCGCCAAAGGACATAGCAAGAACGTTGCGCATAAGATCCGTCTCAAGGTTTCAAAGGGCCGGTATTTTAGCAGCCTGGCCGCCTCAGTAAAGTCTTGATACAGACAGGCTGGGTAGACGAAGGAGAGCGACAAAGAGATAAGTGGAGAACGGCTGCTGACCGCCGTTCACCAAGACCGAGCAGGTGCGTACGTGTGGCAACAGCGTTAGCCCGCCGCCGATGGCAGCACTGGCGCGAGCCAATGATCCATGGCCGACGGTATCGGAACTCGCGAGTGTTGCCTAGGAATCTCGGCGCTTGCCAACGACGACCGCGCCGCGGGTGATCGAGAATCCGACATCCCCTACGTAATTGCCGGTCGTTTGTGTGCATGACTCGGACTGCCCCATCGCAATCGGTACCACGTTGATAACGTCGTAGCCGGCGTGATCAAAGTCTTCGTACATTTTTTGTAAGTGCGCCGCGTACTCATCAAAATCCACGACCTTCTGATTGTGAACAACTTCGACCTTGTTCCCGAAGAGCCCGGCTGGCTTGGTTCCTGATTCCAGTGATGCGTAGAACCAGCGCGTGACAAACTTTCCTGACATAGAACCTCCTGTAAGCGGAACCCAACGATATCAAATGAGTGGCGCCCATCAATCGCCACGATTCGATAGGCTACCCTTCGTCGCATGGCGTCCAAGTCGGCCCACCCGACTAGTCGCTTCGTGTTCCAACCTGGCAAAGGTGGGCTGTGGATCAACGAGCCAAGTGTTACAATCCGCCACTTCAAATCGGCGCTGAAGGCGCTGAACATCCGTGAACGCCGTCAGTACGACACCCGCCACACCTACGCAACCATGTGCCTGATGCCTGGGATGAACCCCGCGTTCATCGCGAGCCAGCTTGGCCACAGCGTCGAGATGTTGCTCTCTACCTACGCGAAATGGATCAGCTCCTCCTCGGACTGGAGGGAGCTGGAGAAGCTGCCGCCCCGCGTCGTATTGGCCCAAAATTGGCCCAAGACTGACGACAGGGCCTAAATACACCTCTGGAATCCCCGCAGGACAAGCACTTGATTTCTACCGCTAACATCACCATGCAATTCGGCGCCAAGCCGCTGTTCGAGAACGTCTCGGTCAAATTCAACAACGGCAACCGCTACGGCCTGATCGGCGCCAACGGTTGCGGCAAGTCGACCTTCATGAAGATCCTCGGCGGCGATCTGGAGCCGTCTGGCGGCCAGGTGATGCTTGAGCCGAACACCCGCCTGGGTAAGCTGCGCCAGGACCAGTTCGCCTACGAAGACTTCACTGTGATCGACACCGTGATCATGGGCCATGAGCAGCTGTTCAAGGTCAAGGCCGAGCGTGATCGTATCTACTCGCTGCCTGAGATGAGCGAAGAAGACGGCATGGCCGTCGCTGAACTGGAAACCGAGTTCGCCGAAATGGACGGCTACACCGCCGACTCGCGCGCCGGCGAACTGCTGCTGGGCCTGGGTATTCCCCTGGAACAGCACTACGGCCCGATGAGCGAAGTCGCGCCGGGCTGGAAACTGCGCGTGCTGCTGGCCCAGGCGTTGTTCTCGGATCCGGACGTGCTGCTGCTCGACGAGCCGACCAACCACCTGGACATCAACACCATCCGCTGGCTGGAAACCATTCTCACGGCGCGTAACAGCACCATGATCATCATTTCCCACGACCGGCACTTCCTCAACAGCGTGTGCACCCACATGGCTGACCTGGACTACGGCGAGCTGCGCCTGTTCCCGGGCAACTATGACGAATACATGACTGCTGCAACCCAGTCGCGCGAGCAACTTTTGGCCGACAACGCCAAGAAAAAGGCGCAAATCGCCGAGCTGCAGACCTTCGTCAGCCGTTTCTCGGCCAACGCCTCCAAGGCCAAGCAGGCCACCTCGCGGGCCAAGCAGATCGACAAGATCCAGCTGGCCGAGGTCAAGCCATCGAGCCGGGTCAGCCCGTTCATCCGCTTCGAGCAGAACAAGAAGCTGCACCGTCAAGCGGTGACCATCGAGAAGATGGCCAAGGCATTCGACGACAAAGTGCTGTTCAAGGACTTCAGCTTCACCGTCGAAGCCGGTGAGCGCGTCGCCATCATCGGCCCTAACGGTATCGGCAAGACCACCCTGCTGCGCACCATGGTCGGTGAAGTGCAGCCAGACGCGGGTGCGGTCAAGTGGACCGATAGCGCCGAAGTGGGCTACTACGCCCAGGACCACGCCCACGACTTCGAAGATGACGTCAACCTGTTCGAGTGGATGGGCCAGTGGACTCAGGGCGAGCAGATGATCCGTGGCACCTTGGGCCGGATGCTGTTCTCCAACGACGAGATCCTCAAGTCGGTCAAGGTGATTTCCGGTGGTGAGCAAGGCCGGATGCTGTTCGGCAAGCTGATCCTGCAAAAGCCTAACGTACTGGTGATGGACGAACCGACCAACCACCTGGACATGGAATCGATCGAGGCACTGAACCTGGCGCTGGAAAACTACCCAGGCACCCTGCTGTTCGTCAGCCATGACCGCGAGTTCGTGTCGTCGTTGGCTACGCGGATCATCGAGCTGACGCCTGAAGGCGTGGTCGACTTCAGCGGCACCTATGACGACTACCTGCGTAGCCAGGGCGTGGTGGTCTGAGCTGAGCGACTGAGTCAGTAGCCAGCAATCGCGGGGCAAGCCGGCCCTCACGCAGTGCGTGGGGGTGGGCTTGCCCCGCGGTCGTTTCGGCCTGCGGCCAGCGCGAGCCGACGAATAATTCGTTAGCCTGCTTTCATTTATCCCAGACTACGGCCATGATGCTTGCACGCCCAACCGCCCGCCCGCGAACGAGCCCATGACCGCGCAAGAACCCGCTCCCAGTAATAGCTTTGCCATCACCCAGCAGATCCTCTCGATCGTCTTCTATACCTTCATCGCCTTCCTGTGCATCGGCCTGCCGATTGCGGTGCTGCCCAGTTATGTGCACGACCAACTGGGTTTTGGCGCGGTGATCGCTGGGGTGACCATCGGCCTGCAGTACCTGGCGACACTGCTCAGCCGGCCGTTCGCCGGGCGGGTAGCAGACAGCCTGGGTGGCAAGCGAGCCATAGGCTACGGCTTGTTTGGCATCGCCGGTTGCGGGGTGCTGACCCTGGTCTCGGCCTGGACCCTGAGCCTGCCCTGGCTGAGCCTGGCGCTGCTGCTCGGTGGGCGCTTGCTGTTGGGCATCGCCCAAGGCTTGATCGGCGTTGCCACCTTGAGCTGGGGCATCAGTCAGGTGGGCGCCGAGCACACCGCACGGGTGATCTCCTGGAACGGCATCGCCTCGTATGGCGCCATCGCCATCGGCGCGCCGGTGGGCGTGCTGATGGTCGATGGCCTGGACTTCAGCGTGCTGGGGCCGGCTCTGCTGATCCTGGCGGCACTGGCGCTGCTGGCCCTGCGCAAGCGGCCTGACGTCGTGGTAGTGCGCGGCGAACGCCTGCCGTTCTGGTCGGCGTTCGCCCGAGTAGCGCCATGCGGGATGGGCCTGACCCTGGCCTCGATTGGCTATGGCACGCTGACCACCTTCGTCACCCTGTATTACCTGGAACGCGGCTGGGCTGGCGCGGCGTTGTGCCTGAGCGCGTTCGGCGTGTGCTTCATCATTTCGCGGCTGCTGTTCGTCAATGCGGTCAATCGCTTTGGCGGTTATGCGGTGGCTGTGAGCTGTATGGCGACGGAAGTGCTCGGGCTGAGCCTGCTCTGGCTTGCGCCCTCGCCTGCCTGGGCGCTGGTTGGCGCGGGCTTGACCGGATTCGGCCTGTCGCTGGTGTATCCGGCCCTGGGCGTGGAAGCGATCAAACAGGTGCCGAGCAGCAGCCGTGGCGCTGGCTTGGGGGCTTATGCGGTGTTTTTCGACCTGGCCCTGGCAATCGCCGGCCCGGTGATGGGCGCAGTGGCGGTGCACCTGGGCTATGCCTCGATCTTCGGCGTGGCCGCCCTGCTGGCGCTTTCTGGGGTGGGCCTGACCCTAGTGCTCGCTCGCCGCCGCTGAGCGCTCGCCTGGCGCTGGCTCGCCCAGGGTCTGGCTAAAGAAATCGGCGGTTTCGCGCTGTAGCGAGTGATGAATCTGCCGACGGTCGACGCCCTCGGCATCCTTGCACACTACAGGCATGCGCGCATGCTGCTCGGCATCGCAGGGCGCCATGAAAATGAAATGCCCCGCCCCTGCCAACAACCGATAGTCGGGGGTGACCGGCAGCTTGCGCGCCAGAGCCTGGGCATTGCGATCCAGCGCCAGCAACTGATCGTTGTCCCCGCTGTAGATCAGCGCGGGGACATGCACACCGCTCAAGGCGTGCCGGCCAAACATCAAGCTCAACGGCGCCATCAGCACCAATGCGCCAACCCTGGGGTCGGCCTGGGCGGTGAGCTCGCTGCGATCAGCGATCAGCACGCCGTGAGTCTTGCAGGCATCGGCATCACCAGGGCGCTCCAGGCAGTAACGGTGCAAACGATCGAGATCGGGCTGGGCGCCAGACACGATCAAGGCCGTCTCGCCCCCTGCCGAGTAACCAATCACGCCCACTTTGCCGTCGTTCAGATAGGGCCCGAGCACGCTGTCCGCACGCGCAGCGCTGATCGCTGCGCTCACTTGCAATGGCCGGCCATAGAGATTGCTCAAGGTACCCAGGCGACTATGGTCACTGGCGTTATCGCCCGGGTGGGTCAGCGCCACCACCACGAATCCCCGACGCGCCAGCGCGCTGGCTAAATCGTGCAGAGCCAAAGGGCTGCCGGTATTGCCGTGGGATACGACCAGCAAAGGGAATTGCCCCAGCGCGACCGGAGCATCCTCGGCCACGGTGAGCGGATAGCCTTCACGGCGAATGTGATGTGCTTGCCCTGTGGAGGGATAGAACGCCAAGGCCTGCATCGGGCGGGCGTCCAGCGGGTCGACCAGTTGCAACTGATGCAACCCTGCAACCCACGGCGCCGCGTCAGCGCGGGCCAACAGGCCGGCCAACAACAGGCACGCTACCAGCACAGGGGCTCGGTTCATCGCGGGCGTCTCCCCGCCAAACGGAAGGATAGCGCCAGCATAAGCCCCGGCATCGGCCAGCAGATGAAAACTGGATGAAACAACCCAGCGCGGGGCGAGCCAGCTCCCGCTACCGCCCTCTAAAAGGAAGCGGCGTGGGAGCGGGCTTGCCCCGCGATGGCGTCAGCACATCACTGCACTCAGGCAGCGACGAACAACTCACCGGCAATCTGTGCCTGAGCGGCGTCGATCGCTTGGCTGCGGTGCTCTGGGCCATAGGCCAGGCCGTGGGCACGGACGATTTCCAGGTCGGTGATGCCGATAAAGCCGAGGAACACCTTGAGGAAGTCCTCATGGCCAGCACCGGTCGGTTGGCCAGCGTGCAGGCCGCCTGCGGTGGAAACCAGGATCACCTTTTTGTTACCGCACAGGCCTTCTGGACCGGCTTCGGTGTAGCGGAAGGTCTTGCCAGCGACAGCAATGCGGTCGATCCAGGCTTTGAGCTGGGTCGGTACAGTGAAGTTGTACATTGGCGCGCCGATCACCACGGCGTCGGCAGCGAGGAACTCATCCAGGGTTTCCTGGCTCAGCTTGGCTTCGTGCGCCTGGGCGGCATCGCGCATTTCCTCTGGGGTGCCTGCGGCAACCAGGGTGGCGGCGGAGAAGTGGCTGATGGCATCGGCGGCCAGGTCGCGGTAGACCACTTCGATGCTCGAATCAGCGGCTTTCCAGGCGTCTACCACTTCGCGGCTCAGCTGACGGGAGGCGGAATTGTCGCCCAGAATGCTCGAATCGATATGCAACAGTTTCATGGGACTCTCCTGTGAATGACGACCGCTGTAGTGGGCGATCACGATGGAGAGAATCCTATAGAACCATCGAATAGCTGATAAGTCGGTAAAAATGCATTAGTTTGTCCTACTGATGGAACAATGGGCTTTCACATGCAAGATCTCAACGACCTGTTCTACTTTGCCCGCGTGGTCGAGGCTGGCGGCTTTGCCGCCGCCGGCCGCCAACTGGGTATCCCAAAATCGCGCCTGTCGCGGCGTATCGCCGAGCTGGAGGAGCGCCTGGGCACCCGTTTGCTGCAACGCACCACGCGTCAACTGAAGCTGACGGCGGTGGGCGAGCGCTATCTGCATCATTGCCAGGCCATGCTGCTGGAAGCGGAGATGGCTGATGAAGCCGTCGCCAGCATGACCAGTGAGCCGCGCGGGCGCTTGCGGGTGTCGTGCCCGGTGGCCTTGGCGCATGCCTTTCTCCCGGAGGTGATCAGCCGTTTTCTGGAGTTGCACCCGCTGGTGCAGTTGGACATGGTCCTGCTCAATCGCCGGGTCGACCTGATTTCCGAAGGCATCGACGTGGCCCTGCGGGTGCGCGACCTGGGCGACGAGGACCCGGCCTTGGTCACCCGCCGCTTGCGCCAGGCGCAGATGCATCTGGTTGCCGCGCCAGGCTTTGCCGACGGCATCCGTGAGCCTTCGCAGCTGGCCAGCCTACCGGTGTTGGGCGCGGCCGAGGCTGATCGATTGGTGCACCTGCGCTTGTTTGGCCCTGGTGGGCGCCAGCAGGACCTGGCCTTGGAGCCGCGCCTGGCCATCGATGACTTTGTCGTACGCAAGGCCTCAGTGCTGGCCGGGCTGGGCTTCACAGCGCTGCCGAGCATGTACTGCGAAGAAGAGCTGGAGCGCGGTGAGTTGGTACGCCTGTTGCCCGATTGGTCATTGCCGGGCGGCTGGCTGCAGGCGGTGTACCCACACCGGCGGGGCGTGCTGCCGGCGGTACGGGTGTGGATCGACCATCTGGCGGCCTCGTTCGAGGCCTGTGGAGAGCGTTATGTCTGAGCAACGCATGAGCCCTGAGCAGGTGGCCGAGTTTTGCCTGGGCCTGCCAGGAGCGCGAGAAGACTACAAGTGGGGTGGGATCCGGGTGTTCTCGGTGGCCGGCAACAAGATGTTTGCCGTGCTCGACCTGGCGGGTGCGGGGTTGTCGTTCAAGGTCGATGACGAGCTGTTCCTGGGGTATGTCGACCTCCCGGGCGTGCGCCCGGCTCCCTACTTGGCCAGGGCCCGCTGGATCAGCATGGCCCCGCCCTACCCCATGGGCCGAACCCAGCTGTGCGATCTGCTGCAGCGTTCCCACCAGTTGGTGGTGCAGCGCCTGCCCAAACGATTGCGCCTTGGCCTGCTTATCTGAACAACGGCGCTACCGCCGCGCCTAGCCAGCGCCCTTGCAGCGCCAGGTGATCGAACCAGAACAGCTGGTGCACGGCGACGATGGCCCAGAAGCTCAGCTGATAGGATGCCTTGCGCGTCTTGTGCCGAAACAGCTGCTGGGCCAGCAATGCGCCGGGCCAGCCGCCGCACAGTTCGCTGGCATGCAGGACCTTTTCCGGCGTGCGCCAGGCCTGGCTGCGGGCCTGCTGTTTGTCCTGCCAATAGAGCATGAGGCTGATCAAGCTGACAGCGGGATAGGCCGCCAGTGGCAACCACGACTGCCCACTCCAGGCCATCTGCGCCGCACCCAGGCCAGGCATCAGGCACAGGACGGCGAGAACCAGCAGCTTCAGGCGTGCATTGCGCACGCCCTCTTGCGCGCCGTTGCCGCGCCTGGCCGCAGTGTGCATACGCGCCATATCAGCCCTGCGCCGTCGCCCAGTCGACCCAGCCGAACTGCCAGGTCGCCAGGATGATCAGGCCAAAGACGATACGGTACCAGGCGAAGGCCGCATAGCTGTGGTTGGCGATGAACTTGAGCAGCGCCCGCACGGCGATCATGGCGAAGATGAACGACACCACGAAACCGATGGCGAATACCGGCAGATCGGCCGGCTGGAACAGCTCCCGGTATTTGTAGCCCGAGTACACCGCAGCGCCCACCATGGTTGGCATGGCCAGGAAGAACGAGAACTCGGTCGCGGCCTTGCGCGACAAGCCGAACAGCAAACCGCCGATGATGGTCGAGCCGGAACGCGAAGTCCCTGGGATCATCGCCACACACTGCACCAGGCCGATCTTCAGCGCGTGGCTCCAGTGCATGTCATCGACATGGTCGACCTCGATACGATGCTCACGCCGCTCGGCCCAGAGCATGATCACCCCGCCCACGACCAAGGCGGCCGCCACGGTAATCGGGTTGAACAGGTACTCGTGGATGTAGTCGGCGAACAGCACGCCCAGCACCACTGCCGGCATGAACGCGACCAGCAGGTTGGCCGTGAAGCGTCGCGCCGGCGCTTGGCTGGACAGCCCCAGCACCACATCGAAGATCTTGCGGCGGAACTCCCACACCACTGCCAGGATCGCGCCCAGCTGGATGATGATGTTGAACGCCATGGCCCGCTCGCCACCAAAACCGATCAGGTCAGCGACGATGATCTGGTGCCCGGTACTGGAGATCGGCAGAAACTCGGTCAGTCCTTCGACGACGCCTAAGATGATTGCCTGAAAGGCACTCCAAAAATCCATCATTCCCCCGATGGGACGCAGCTCGTGGCACGCCCCTTGTTCTTGATTTACTGGTGATTGCCGCACGCGGCCCGGCAGTTTTACAGCGACTGCCAGGCGCAATGCCAGTTGAATTGTTCCAGATGCCTAAAGGTTTCATCCAAAGCGGCCGAGATGCTATCAGAGCAGCCCGCCGAAGGCTCGCGCGCAAACATCATGGATTGTCCTGCCGGACACCTAGCCATTGGTCGACTGGGGGAGCAACGGCAAAGCATGCTTGGATGCATCTCAATAACAAGAACAACGCGGGAGTAGCTTATAAATGAAGACCTTGAGGTCGATGTCGATCAGCCGCCGCTTGTGGCTGATCTTGCTGGTGGCAGTGGCGATGTTGCTGGTACTGGGGCTGCTGATGCTGCGCCAGATCCATGCTGACCTGTACCGGGCCAAGGCCGAGAAGACCCACCACGTGGTCGAAACCGCAGCGGGGGTGCTGGCCTACTACCAAGGCCTGGAAGCCAACGGCACGCTCACCCGCGACGCCGCCCAGCAGCAAGCCCTGCAAGTGGTGCGCGGCCTGCGCTACGACCAGAATGACTACTTTTGGATCAACGACCTGGCGCCGAAGATGATCATGCATCCGGCCAACCCCAAGCTAGATGGCCAGGACCTGGCGGCCATCCGTGACCCAGACGGTTTTGCCGTGTTCAACGAAATGGTGGCCCTGGCCCGCAGCCAGGGCGCCGGGCCCGTCGACTACCGCTGGCCTAAGCCAGGTGCCAGCGAGCCGGTGGCCAAGACCTCGTACATCCAGCTGTTCAAGCCTTGGGGGTGGATCATCGGTTCGGGGGTGTACGTCGATGACGTGCAGGCCGAGTTCGCCCGCCAGGTTCGCGATGCCTGCCTGTTGGGCCTGGGTATCGCCCTGTTGATGGGGCTGCTGGTGATGTTGATCGCCCGTAGCATCGCCCGCCCATTGCAGGAAGCAGTACAGGCCATGGGCATTATCGCCAGTGGCGAAAGCGACCTGAGCCAGCGCCTGGACACCCATGGTCGCGACGAGATCACCCACCTGGGCGAGCACTTCAACCGCTTCAACGGCAAGCTGCAGGGGGTGGTTGGTCAATTGCAGGCCACCGCCCACGCCTTGGCCCAATCGGCCGGCCATGTCGGCGACAACGCCGGCCAAGCCCAAGAGCGCAGCGCCCAACAGTCGTTGCAGATGGATCAGGTCGCGACAGCGGTCAATGAGGTTACCTATGCCGTCCAGGACGTGGCCAAGAACGCTGAGCAGGCGGCCAGCGAGATGCGCGCCGCGCAGGAGCAGGTCAGCCATGGCCAACAGGCGATCCACGGCAGCTTGCAGCAGATCGACCGGTTGTCTGCCACCATCGATCAAGCGGTCCAGGTCATTCGTGAACTGGCCGGGCACAGCACCAAGATCGGCGGCGTGCTGGAGGTGATTCGCTCGATTGCCGAACAGACCAACCTGCTGGCCTTGAACGCCGCCATTGAAGCCGCCCGAGCCGGCGAGCAAGGCCGCGGCTTTGCGGTGGTAGCCGATGAAGTGCGCCTGCTGGCCCAGCGCAGCGCGCAATCGACCGCCGAAATCCAGACCATGATCGAGCACCTGCAAGGCCAGTCGGAAGCGGCGGTGCGGGCCATCGACACCAGCAGCGAGGCGTCGCGCCAGACCGTCGAGCAAGCCCGAGAAGCAGGCACCAGCCTGGATGCCATCAGCCAGGTACTGCACAACCTCACGGCACTGAACGCGTCTATCGCCAGCGCTACCTTGCAGCAGTCGCATGTGGTCGAGGAGATCAACCGCAATGTGACCGAGACGGCCGGACTGTCGCTGCAAACGGCCGAAGCGGCGCGCCAATCGACGGATTCGGGAATGGCGCTGGCACGCCTGAGCGAGGAACTGGAGCAGTTGTTGAAGCAGTTCAGGGTGTAACAGCGTGGGCAGAGGTCACCGCTGCCGACCTCTTTGCAGGCAAGCCCGCGCCTACAGGGATGGTGTCGTTCGCAGCAATTGCGCGCGACACACCCTGTGGGTTTACCCGCGTCGAAGCCCGCACTGAGCCCTACTCCTGTCCGCCCCCACAGGCTACAATCGCGCCCTTTCCCTGCCCCCAAGGATCGCCGATGTCCGGCCTTGAACTGATCGCCGCCGTGCTCGGCGTCATTGCCGTGTGGCTCACCGTCAAGCAAAACCCTTGGTGCTGGCCGATCGGCCTGGTGATGGTGACCCTCTATGGCTGGTTCTTCTACGAGGTGAAGCTGTACTCGGGGATGCTCTTGCAGGCCACCTACGCCCTGCTGCAGCTCTATGGCTGGTGGCAATGGACGCGTCCCGAGCGGGTCGAGGATGCCCGCCAGGTATCGCGCCTGGCGCGCCGACAGATACTCGCCGGGCTGGCCGTGGGCCTGCTGTTGAGTATGGCGCTAGGCGCAGCCATGGCGCATTGGACCGATGCCGCCCTGCCCTGGCTGGACGCTACCCTGACCGGTTTCAGCCTGGTCGCACAGGTGTGGATGGCCCAAAAGCGCGTGCAATGCTGGCCGCTGTGGCTGGTGGTCGATGTGGTCTATGTCGGCCAATACCTGCACCAGCAGCTGTACTTCACCGCCGGATTGTTCGTCGTGCTCACCGTGATCGCGGTGCGTGGCTGGCTGGAGTGGCGCCGTGACCCGGCGCTGGGCAACGCATGAAGGTCCTGGTGTTGTGCGGGCCGGAGTCCAGCGGCAAGAGCTGGCTCAGCAGTGAGATCCAGGCGCACTTTGGTGGTGAACTGGTCGGTGAATACGTGCGTCATTTTATCGACGAGCAAGGGCGCGATACCTGCTACGCCGATATTCCGGCGATCGCTCGCGGTCAACTGGCCTGGGAAGACGCCGCGCGCGCCCATCAGCCTGAGTTGTTGATCCTCGACACCCACCTGTTGAGCAACCTGCTGTGGAGCCGGGCACTGTTCAACGATTGTCCGGCATGGATCGAGCAAGCACTGCTTGAACGCCACTACGATCTGCACCTGCTGCTCGACCCGCAGGGCGTCAGTTGGGTCGGTGATGGTCAGCGCTGTCAGCCCGATTTGCGCGAACGCCAGGCGTTCTTCAGCGACAGCCATGCCTGGCTGCAGCGCCATCAGCAGCCAGTGCAGGTGATTGGCGGTGATTGGCCGCAGCGCAGCGCTGCCGTGCTCGCTGCGGTGCAGCGTTTACTGAACGGCAAAGCCGCAGCGTGCCCCACCGAGTGTTAAGCCGCTGATACATCTCACTGGGCCATAGTCCCCGCAGTTGGGCCTCCCTCGCCAGTTATGGGGCTAGTGTTAAGCCGGTAATACACCCCCGGTAAAGCCCGCTCAGGCGCTGCCCGTGCTGGGCTGCGCGGGTATTTCAGGAAAAATTGTCTCAACGCTGATACAGCAAAATCCCGGCGCGCCCCATTCGCCCGCACAAGTTGTTGATTGCACTGCAATAAGCAAAACCGGCACAGCATCTGCTCTATTCCTCGCAACGCTGACTAGGACCAGCGCTCTGAAGAAGGAATTGCCATCGTGGGGAAATTCGATAAAGGCATCTATCGCCTGCTGCTGCTCAGTTGTGCCCTGGCGCCCAGTCTCAGTCTGCCAGTCCAAGCCGAAAACGGGGTTATCGTGATCACCCGCGATGTGCAGCCGCGCAACGCCATGCGCCCACCGCTGATCCCCGATCCAAGCCCCGTCACCGTCAATACCAATCCTTCGGCTCACATTCTCAAGCAAACCAACGAGCTCAGCGATGGCGACTTTGCCGGTATCAGCAGCGGTTCTGGCATCAGCACCATGATCACCCAACAAACCAACAACCTGGGCGGGCAGATCAACAACCAGAACCAGTTGCCCAACCTGGCCGGTGGACGCGCTTCAGGCTCGGGCAATGGCATCTCCAACATGGTCAACTCGAACGTCCAGCGTGGCATGGGCGCGCTGAAGATCCTCGGCGGAGGCCAATGAGATGAAGCACACGCTGCTGATTCTGGCCAGCCTTTGCAGTGCATCGGCCTTTGCCCAAGGCCCCATCATCGACACCGCCACCATTGACCGTTCCGGTGCGCAGTACCAGGGCAATCTAAGCGTCAACCAGGCGGCCGGCGACCTCCAGCAACAAGCCAACGCCCGCGCCTTCGCCATTGGTCATAACGCCAGCGCTACCACCCAGATTCGCCAACGCCTGCGCAGCGAGGTCGACCCTTCGCGCGATGCCAAGTCGAGCATCCAGGGCGATGCCTTCAGCAACGGCACCGGCGCGCTGGGCGTCAACCAGAGCGCGGGGGCCAGCAACCAGCAGGCCAACGCATTGCGCATCAGCATTAGTGCGCAGCCGCAAACCATTGATGACAGCGTCCTGCTGCAACAAAACGTGGCGCTGATCAATAACTCCGATGCAACTGCCTCTGCACCCGGCTATCGCCAGATCACCACGAGTGACCAGGCCTTCACCGGTAGTCGTGGGGTGATCCAGTTGAATCAGAGCGCCGGGGTGGGAAACCGAACGGCCAACACCCTGAGCGTCCGGGTCGCGGACTGACCCACAGGTAATAACAACACTTAACCTAAAATAAAGTACGGAGAATCACCATGAAACCCTCGATGGCAATCAAGCCTCTGGTTTTCGCAATTGCTGCGATCATGGCTGTAGCTGTACAAGCTGACGATAGGCGTGGCAACGGCCACAACAATGGCCATAACAACGGTCACAACAACGGCAACAACAACCCTCGTCCGATCATCATCCCAATCAGCGCCACTGCCGAAGCTACCGATCGTCAAAGCAGTACCGGCAACCGCATCTGGAACGAAGGGACTGTCAACGAAGCTGAAATGAGCAGCTCTGCCGAAGGCGCCGCAGGCAACGTCGGGGTCAACGTGGCAGCCGGTAACGGCAACCAACAAGACAACGCCGCCGCCATCGCCAACGCGGCCTCCGACTCAAGCCTGGATAACAGCTTCGTGTTTGGCACCGCCACTGCCACTGCCGACGTCCGCCAGGTCAGCAACAACAACCGGGTCACCAACTGGTCCACCCAAAGCTCTGCGGTCATGAGCGGATCAGCCAGCGGCGCCAACGGCAACGTGGGTGTCAACATCGCCAGTGGCGACCTCAACCAACAGAAAAACACCATGGCCATTGCTAACACCAATGCGCCCATTGGCAACGCCGTGGCCACCGCTTCTGCCAACCAAAGCGGCCCTGGTCTGACCGTCAACAACTATGCCGATCGTGAAACCCGGCTGGATACGCTGACCTTGACCAAGACTTCGAGCGGCTCGTTCTCGCGCGAAGGCACCTTCGAGTCCAGCGACAATCGCAGCTCGTCTTCGAGCGGCAGTGTCAGCGGCTCGAAAAACTCGGCGTCCAGTGGCTCCAACAGCTGGAGTGCCAGCGGATCCAACAGCATGACTGCCAGCGGCTCCAACAGCATGACCGCCAGTGGCTCCAACAGCTCCAGCGCCAGCGGTTCGGGCAGCGCCAACGCCAGTGGTTCCAACAGCGCCAGTGCCAACGGTTCGGCTAGCGGCAGCGCCAGCTCGAGCTCTAGCGCTTCGCTAGACGCTACCTTGACCGCCGCAGCCGAGTCTACCCGGTCGACTACCGTCAACAACGGCTTTGGCGATCGCACTCGCAGCCAGAGTGCCAGCGGATCGCTTGACGCTTCGTTGAATGCGTCGATCGATACCTCGCATGAAAGCGCGTATGACGCTTCGTTCGAGAAGTCGTTCGACTCCTCGTTCGACAGGTCTCGTGACTACTCCTACGACAGGGCGCGTGATTCTTCGTACGACAAGTCGCGTGACTCGTCGTACAACAAGGCACGTGACTCTTCGTACGATAAGTCTCGTGAGTCCTCGTACGACAAGACCGCCTCCAGCTCGTTCGAGAAGTCCTACGAGAAGGCCAACGAGTCTTCGAAAGACATTTCGAAGAGCTACAGCGAAGCCAACTCGTATGAGCTGAGCAACACCATCTCGTACCAAGTGTTGACTCCAATTGGCTGGGCTAACCCTGTGACCAACACTGCAACCCTGAGCGGTTCGGTGAATGGCGGCAGCGGCAACCTGGGCGTCAACGTGGCCTCTGGTGTCGGCAACCAGCAAAGCAACTCGCTGGCCATCTCCAACACCTCGTTCTAAGTACTGTGGCCTGAGGCCCCCTTCGGGGGGCCTTTTTCAGCATCCGCAGGGGGACGTCGAACATGCGCATTATCGCCTTGGCGCTGTTGCTTTGCCTGGCAAGCCAAGCAGAAGCCGCGCAAATGCCACTTTCCGTTTTGCCGGGTGGCGCGGTGATATTCAAACCCATCCAGAGTGTGCGCGAACGCAAGTTCGCCGATCTGGTGCAACAGAAAACCGACTTCAGTTGTGGCGCCGCCGCGCTGGCGACCATCTTGCGCCAAGCCTATTGGCTGGACGTCGATGAACAGCAGATCATCGAGGGCATGCTGGCCAACGCCGATCAGGATCTGGTCCGCGTGCAGGGTTTTTCCATGCTCGACATGAAACGCTACGTGGAAACCCTAGGCATGCGCGCCCGCGGCTACCGGGTAGCCGTCGACACCTTGCACAGTATCCGTATTCCCGTGGTGGTCCTGATGGACATCCGCGGCTACAAGCATTTTGTGGTCATGCAAAAAGTCGACAACGGCTGGGTGTATATCGGTGATCCGGTACTGGGTCACAAACGCTTCAAAGTCGAAGACTTCATCAAAGGCTGGAACGGCATCATCTTTGCCATCATCGGCCAGGGGTACGACAAGAGCAATGCCTTGCTCGACCCGCCCATTCCGCTGACCGTCAAAGGTCGCATCAACAACTTCACCCCGGTGCAAGACGCAGAGTTGATGGATTTCGGATTCATCCAAAGCGACTTCTTCTAATAATGACAAGGGAGCACCACGCTCCGGGAGCATCCAATGAAGACTTCAACCTGGCTAGCCGTGGTGTGCCTGGCCGCCAGCCTGCCGCTCCAGGCGGAGACGTTCAAACCCATTGAGCTGAAGGATCAGGAGCTGGCCAACTTGCGCGGGCGCTATGTCATGCCAGGGCGGATCATCAGTTTCGGGATTGTCATGACCAGCACCTGGCAAAATGCCAACGGCGAAGTAATTGGCGCCACCTCGTCGATGCAGATCCAGCAATCGACCATCAAGCCGCAGTTCTACGTGTCGATGATCAACCAAAAAGGCAGCGGCACACCGCGTGGCCAAGGCCCCGGCACGGGCAGCGTAACCGGCGGCAAGGGGCTCAATAGCACCGAAGGCGTGACCCAGATCGTGCGGGCCGCCGGCGACCATAACCTGGCCTACAACGGCGTTGATATCAATGTCAGCAAAGGCGACAAAGCGCCCACCACGCAGCCCCAGGGCGAGGCCTTGGCCGCTGGCAGCAAAGTACTCGGAGCCAATGCTGCTGGCGCGCTGAGCGTGTCCTCGAGCGGCACCGGCGTGCAACTGAACATCAATGCCAACAATAACCAGGGCAGCACCTTCCAACGCCTGGGCCAAGGTGGGCTGATGCAGAACACCACGTTGCTCGGCGCCGGCAATCAGGTCAGAAACCTCACTTCGCTCAATGTCGTGCTGCGTGACAACGTCTCGGCAGCCGGGTCGGTGAGCGGCAACCTAGACCAGCTCAAAGGCCTTCGTACTCTCGGATTCTGATCTACGCTCTGTCTCATCAAATGTAGTCAGAAGGGACGGCTAACCCATGCACCGATCGTTAACCTTCAGAGCTATCGTCTGTTTGGGTAGCCTGACTCCAGCCGCATTGCTCTATGCAGCACCCGACCCTCAAGTCGAAGCCCTAAAACAAGAACTGATGGAGTTGAAACAACGTTACGAAGCCCAGCAACACGCGCTGATGGTGCTTGAACAGCGCGTTCGCCAGGTTGAGGAAGCACCCGCAACCCCTGCACCCAAGCGCCTGACCAAATCCCCTGCCGAAACCGTACGGGGCGGCCAGAGCGTTGCCGCAGGCGCGCCAGGCACTGGCGGCAGCTCATACGGCCAGTCGCTCAAGGAAGATTCCGAACCTGCGCAAAGCGTATCGAACCTGTATGACGAGGCCAGTGGCTTCTTTGGCGGCGGCAAGTTCAGCGTCGAAACCGGCCTGACCTACACCCACTACGATACCCGAGCCCTGGTGCTCAATGGTTTCCTGGCGCTGGACTCGATATTCCTCGGCAATATCAACCTTGACCGGATCAAGGCCGATAACTGGACCTTGGACCTGACGGCGCGCTACAACCTCGACCAGCGCTGGCAATTCGACGTCAACGTACCGGTGGTCTACCGCGAATCCACCTACTCATCTGGCGGCGCCGGTGGCGCAGGCCCTGTCACCTCCGATGCCACCGTCACCCGCGACCCGACCATTGGCGATGTCAACTTCGGGGTCGCCTACAAATTCCTCGATGAGTCGGAAAACTGGCCCGATGCGGTGGCTACCCTGCGGGTCAAGGCACCTACCGGTAAAGACCCCTATGGCATCAAGCTGGTCAACGACCCGACCAACGATAACCTTTCGGTGCCGGAGAGCCTGCCGACCGGCAATGGTGTCTGGTCGATCACCCCGGGTATCTCGCTGGTCAAGACCTTCGACCCGGCGGTGCTGTTTGCCAGCTTGTCCTACACCTACAACATGCAGGACTCGTTCAGCGACATCAGCCCGCAGGTCAACAGTAAAGTCGCAGGGGACGTGAAGCTCGGTGACTCCTGGCAGATCGGCGCCGGTATTGCCTTTGCCTTGAACGAAAAAATGAGTATGTCGTTCTCGGTGTCCGACCAATTTGCCAGCAAGAGCAAGATCAAACCCGATGGCGGCGACTGGCAGGACGTGCCCAACAGCGACTACAACGCGGCAAACTTCAACATCGGCATGACCTTCGCCGCAACCGACAACCTGACCATCGTGCCTAACCTGTCGATTGGCCTGACCGACGACTCGCCGGACTTCTCCTTCAGCCTGAAATTCCCTTATTACTTCTGAGTTTGCCAAAAGCACGGACCTGCTCGGCGGGTCCGTCTTTTGGTAACCAGGCTTGTAGCCAACCGCTTTCCTGACCCTGGCCTGTTATCATCGAGCACGGATGTGTGACGTTTTAATGGCAATAAGGAAAGTTTTCGTGAAAAACCTGTTCGGCCACCCGCGGACCCGGCTTGTCGCCCTGGCGACCCTGGTGCTGGTGCTTCCACTGGGTGCACGTGCCCTGCTGGGCTGGTCCAACCCGCTCGGCTACTTGTCGGACCTCGCCCTGGGCAGCCTGCTGGTGCTGCTGCTGTTGCGTCGCCCATGGTGGCTGGCCTTGCCGGTGCTGCTGGCATGGGCTGCGCTGTGGGTGGCATCGGCCGAGCTGGTGAGCGCGGTGGGCCGACTGCCGAACAGTGCCGACCTGGGTTATCTGTTCGACCCGCAGTTCATGGAAAACTCCACCGGCGGCGGCTTGGCCCACCCCTGGCTGCCAGCCGTGCTCGGCGCCGGCCTGCTGGCGTGGCTGATCAGCGCCTGGCGCAGCCGGGCACAGCCGCTAGCCGCGCTACCGCGCGTGGCGCTGGCGGTACCGCTCATGCTGTTCGGCCTGCATTGGGCGAGCCAGCACCTGGCCCCTTCCGACGCCGACCAGTGGCGTCAGTACAACCTCTCGCACCAACTGTTGGCGGCCGGGGTGGGCAATCTGCAGCGCCAGGCTCAGGGCTGGCTGGGCCAGACTCAGGCAGTTACCCCGTTACCCAGTGTTGGCCTGACCCAGTCTGACCTTAGCGGCCAGAAACTGTTGGCCGCTCCGGGGCAGGCGCGCAACCTGCTGGTAATTACCCTCGAAGGCATTCCCGGCGCCTATGTGCAAGCCAACCGTGAAGCCCTCGATAGCCGCTTCGACGAAGCGTTGATGCCCAAGCTCAGCCGGTGGGCCGAGCGCGGCATGAACACTCCCGACTACGTGTTGCACACCCATCAGACCATCCGCGGCCTGTATGCCATGCTCTGCGGCGACTACGACAAATTGGCCAACGGCACCCCCAAGGGCGTCGAATTGCTCACCCAGAACCAGCGCAACCAGGCCTGCTTGCCCGCTCAGCTACGTCAGGCGGGGTTCACCACCCACTACCTGCAAGGCGCCGGGCTGCGCTTCATGGCCAAGGACCGCATCATGCCGCACATCGGCTTTGACTCGGTGCATGGCCTGGAGTGGTTCAGCAATGCCAACTACCTGGAGTTCCCCTGGGGCAAGGATGACCGCGCCTTTTTCGAAGGTGCACTGGACTACATCGGTCAACTCGGCAAGCAGGATCAACCCTGGATGTTGACCCTGCTGACCGTTGGCACCCACCAGCCCTACTCGGCACCCGAGCAGTACTTGCAACGCTACGACACCCCCAAACAAGCGGCAGTCGCCTATCTGGATGACGCCATTGGTGCGTTCCTCGATAGCCTGGAGCGCCAGGGCGTGCTCAAGGACACCCTGGTGGTGGTCACCTCCGATGAGTCCCACGGCATCGATGGCGTGCGCCTGGCCTCCTCTTGGGGCTTCAACCTCACCCTGGCCCCGGAGCAGGCCGAACTCCCACGAGTCAAACGTGGCACCTATGGCCATATCGACCTGGCCGCCTCCTTGCTCGACTACTTCGCCCTGCCGATTCCCGATGCGTTGGGCGGGCGCTCGCTGTACCGCGACTATGACAGCGGCCGGGAAATGATCGCCTACACCAATGGCATGCTGCGCTACCACAACGGCCAGGGGGTATTTACCGAATGCGATTTCCAGCAGCGCTGTCGCCGCTACGCCAGCGAGGGCTTCATTGCCGACCAGGCCAAGTACCTCGGCCCTGGGCAAGCTGCCGTCGGCGAGCAGATCAGCGCCCTGGCCGGCGTCCTCGATCAGTCGCTGTTGCGCACACCGCTTAACCTGCGTTACCAATTCGGCGGGCCCTCGCCGATCCAATTGCAGGCACGCATTCACGATGACTGGGCGGACAACCTGATTGGCGCGCAGTACCTGGAGATGCCTGAAGGCTCGCATACCCGCGTGCGGGTGAAGGTGCGTTCACTTGACCCGCAGCGCACTGCGCACATCCAGCTCAAGGCCAAGGAACTGGAACAGGATGTGCCGCTGGGGTTGCCGGATGAAATCCTGGTCACTGCCGATCAGCCACTGGACATGGAGTTCAGCTTCGACAATCCCAACATGCGCAAGGCGTTCTCCTTCCATCTGCTGGGCTATGGTGGCGGTGAGGTCGAGGTGAGTGACTTCAGCGTAATTACCGCGTTGCCTGGGGATGAAGAGCCAGCCGAAGAGCTCTCAGATGGGCATATCGCGCAGTCGAGTTGACCGATCAGCTCTGTTGAGTCGGTGCCGCCCAGGCGCCAGGCACTGACATACCTAGCGAATCTGATGTTTGTGCAGCAGGCGATAGAACGTCGGCCGCGAAACACCCAAGACCTTCGCCGCGATACTCAGGTTATCACTGTGCCGGTTAAGCACATCGCACAGTGCCTGGCGCTCGGCGCGGTGCTTGTAATCCTCCAGTGTGCCCAGCGGCTGATCCTCCTGCTCGACCACCTGCAAACCCAGGTCCTGCGCTTCGATCTGCCGCCCCTCTGCCAGGACCAAACCACGCCGCACCCGATTGGCCAGCTCGCGCACATTACCTGGCCAGTCGTGGCGGCCCATGGCGGCCAAGGCATTGTCACTGAAGGTACGCGGCCTGCGTCCGGTCTCCAGGCTATAGAAGTGCGAGAAATGGTTGGCCAGCATCGACAGGTCACCATGCCGATCACGCAGAGGGGCGGTCACCACCTGCAGCACGTTGAGCCGGTAGTACAAGTCTTCTCGAAAGCGCCCATGCTCGATGGCCTTTTCCAAGTCCACGTGGGTCGCCGCCAACACCCGCACATCGACCGGAATCGGCTGGCTGCCACCGACCCGTTCAATGTGTTTTTCCTGTAGAAAACGCAGCAGATTTGCCTGCAGCTCCAACGGCAGGTCGCCCACCTCGTCAAGGAACAGCGTGCCATCATGGGCCGCCTCGATCCGGCCTAGCTTGCGCTGGTGAGCGCCGGTAAACGCGCCTTTCTCATGCCCGAACAGTTCGGACTGGATCAGGTGTTCAGGGATGGCACCGCAGTTGATCGCGATAAACGGCTTTTCGCGCCGGTGCGACTGGCGATGCAGCGTGCGCGCCACCAACTCCTTGCCGGTGCCGCTTTCTCCACGAATCAGCACAGGTGATTCGGTGGGCGCCAATTTGCCGAGCAACTTGCGCAACTCACGGATGGGCCGGCTTTCGCCGAGCAATTCGTGCTCAGGCTCGTCTACCTTGACTGCGCCTTTGCCGCGCAGGCGCGCCATGCCGAACGCCCGCCCCAGGGTTACCTGCACCCGGGAGACGTCAAATGGCAGGGTATGGAAGTCAAAAAACCACTCGCAGACGAAGTCGCCTACGTTCTGCATGCGCAGTTCCTCGGCGCTGAGCACTGCGATCCACTCGGTATTACTGCGCTTGATCATGTCCTTGACCGCCTCGGGATGGCGCAGATGCGAGGCCTGTAAACGCAGCAAACCGACATCACAGGGGTGCTCCAGTGCCGAGCCCAGGGTGCAGCCGTGAACGTCCCAGCCGGCGCTACGCAAGCCAGGCAATAGACGGAGGCAGTCGTCGCAAGGGTCGACGATCAACAAGCGGCGTTGCGGTGCGGGTTCTAGCATGACCGTTCCTTGGCGCCAATGATTGGTTTTTTTCGTAGAAACAGTAAGTTGCAGCGCCCGAATTAACAGTAGCAACGAAAGCGTCAGAACCCCCTACCGTTTGTCTGCCAGTTAACGGCATGTTCTAGCCGTACGGGAATTTTATTTAGTTGTCGGCGTCACACGCCGGATAGCCCGCCGCTAAAACCAGGCGCGGATAAAAAATTTCAACTGCCATGTGACTTCAACCCGGCCCCGGAGCATCAGTACCAATAACCCCGCGCTGCGTAACTTAACTTTTCAGCCTCGCGGACTTACTTTCGCTGTTTGGGACCAAAGAGAGACCGAACCATGAATGCCCCGCTCCGTGTCAACGAAGCACTGCTGATCGCCGACCACGCCTTCGAACCGTTCCAATGCGTAGCCTGGGATGCACCCAACGGTACTGGTGAGCTAAGCCTGGCAGTGATCGACCGGACCAGCACGCGTATCGGCGCCAAGCAAGTCTCCTCACGTATTTACTCCGACCCTGCCCAGTGGGCCAGCTTGATCGAAGAAGTACGCGCCGAGCTGTGTGAAAAAGGTTATGACCTGCAACCCTGGTCGATGCCCAAGTAAGCCTACTTCGCCTGTAAGTGCGTGTTAACCACGCACTTACAGCAACTTCCATCGACTAACTTCTGCGTGTGCGACATTGGGTCGCACAACAGCGAGTTATATCAATTCAGTCGTTTTAACCGGTCGATATGTTGATAGTCGGCCTGCAGCTGCGCGGCCAACAACTGCGCACGCCCCAGCCGCACTGGCGCCAATTCCATGTCGACCAAGCAGGTCGCACAGGGCATTGGCAGTACTGGCTGCCAGTGTTGCAGACGCCCATCGGTAAACACCAGGCAGCGCTGCAACTCGTGGGGATGGCGTTTACGCCTTAGCTGCAACCAGTCCCGCGCCTGCTCCAGGGCCGCGATCAATGGCGTTCCACCACCGGCGCCCAGTGCGTGTAACCATGGCTGCAGCGCCGCCGAGGCCTTCAGGCCGTGCCGTTGCCATTGCGGGCCACGGCCACTGGCGGTGAGCAAGGCTAGCCGGGCGCGCTGGCGATAAGCTTGATCGAACAACTGCGCCAACAACCCTTTGGTCTGGGCCAACGCCTGATGACGCCGGGTCGAAGCCGACGCATCGACAATCACCAGCCACAGCTCTGGCTGCTGGGCCTGGCGCTGCTGCCAGGCCAAGTCTCGACGCAGGCGGGGCTTGCCTTTGAGCAGGGTCGATAACCAGGCGACCCGCCCAGACGCAGCACTGCGACCACGTCCACGCGGGGCGCCTGTCAATTTGCCGACGCGGGGTCTGGCATCCGCCGCCGCAGCGTTGGGCTGGCGGATGCTCAGGGCTTTTTTGCCCAGTTCGGCACCTCGCGCCGCGGGCCAGCTGCTACCGGTTGTGGCGGTAGCGCTCCCCAGTCACCCTGGCCACCCTCAGGCTTGCTATCGACACCATCAGCAGCGGGCGCTGCACTTGGCGGATTGGCGGCCAGCGCTTCTCGCCGACGATGGCGCAGGGCGAATTCTGCGACGGCGTCGACATCCTGCTCTTCGATAGCCTCACTGCCGCGCCAGGCAGCATGGGCACGCGCCGCGCGCAACCAGACCAGGTCAGCGCGCAGGCCATCCACTCCAGCAGCAAAACAACGCTCGGTAATCCAGGCCAACGCTTGGTCATCCAAGGCAATCTGCTCAAGCCGCTGGCGAGCGTTCTGGCAACGCTCGCGCAGCTGCGCCTGAGCGCTTGCCCACTGGGCGCAGAACGCCTGCGGATCGCTGTCGAACGCCAGACGCCGGCGAATGATCTGCTGACGCGCCGCAGGCTCGGGCAGGCCATCGAGGGAAACATTCAAGCCGAAGCGGTCGAGCAATTGCGGACGTAGTTCACCCTCCTCCGGGTTCATCGTGCCGATCAGCACGAAACGGGCGTCGTGCCGATGGGAGATGCCGTCGCGCTCGATGCGGTTGGTGCCACTGGCGGCGACATCCAGCAGCAGGTCCACCAGAGGATCAGGCAGCAGATTGACCTCATCGACGTACAACACGCCGCCATTGGCATGGGCCAGCACTCCTGGGGAAAACTGGGCCTTGCCCTGCCCCAGTGCGGCATCCAGATCCAAGGTGCCGACCAGGCGCTCTTCAGTCGCCCCCAGTGGCAAGGTGACGAACGGCGGGCTGTGCTCGGCATTGCCCAGCAAGTCGGCCAGGCCACGGGCCAAGGTACTTTTGGCCATGCCACGCGGGCCTTCGATCAGCACGCCGCCAATCTTGGGGTCGATCGCGGTCAGGCACAGGGCCAGTTTGAGCGGCTCGGCGCCGACTACGGCGGCCAGGGGAAATTGCACGGGTTCAGTCATTTAACGAATCTTCCTCGCCCTCGAGCAGCTGCTCTTCGAGGGCTTCGCGGTACGCGCCCGGCTCTTGCCAGAGGCCCCTTTGCTGGGCTTCAAGCAGGCGCTCGGTGAGGTCGCGCAGGGCTTCTGGGTTGTGCTCACGCATAAAGTCACGGGTCGCTGGATCGAGCACATAGGCCTCGGCCAGCGACTGATAATGATGGTCGTCGATCAGGTGCGTGGTGGCGTCGAAGGCGAACAGGTTGTCCACCGTGGCGGCCAATTCGAAGGCGCCCTTGTAACCATGACGCTTGGCGCCGTCGATCCACTTCGGGTTCAGCGCGCGGGCACGGATCACCCGGTTCAGCTCTTCCTTGAGGGTGCGGATCCGCGGCCGATCGACCTGGCTGTGATCACCGTGATAACTGGCCACTGTCGAGCCAGCCAAGGTCTCGGCCGCTGCCAGCATGCCGCCCTGGAACTGGTAGTAGTCATTGGAGTCAAGCAGGTCGTGCTCGTGGTTGTCCTGGTTCTGCAACACGGCCTGGACCTGGCCCAGCCGTGTAGCGAACTGGGCGCGGGCCGGGGTGCCCTCGTCAGCGCCACCATAGGCATAGCCACCGTGGTTGAGATAAACCTCGGCCAGGTCTTCGCGGCCCTGCCACAAGCGCCCGTCGATGGCATTCTGCACCCCGGCGCCATAGGCACCAGGCTTGGCCCCGAACACCCGCCAACCGGCCTGTCGCGCCGCCTGTTCGGCGTCAACGCCTTGCGCTTGCAACGCTTCACGCTCCGCTCGCACGCGCGCCGCCAGGGGGTTGAGGTCGGCGGGCTCATCGAGCGCTGCCACCGCCTGCACCGCGGCATCGAAAAGGCGGATCAGGTTGCCGAACGCATCACGGAAAAACCCGGAAACCCGCAAGGTGACGTCCACCCGTGGCCGGTCAAGCAGGCTCAAGGGCAGGATTTCGAAATCATCGACCCGCTGACTGCCGGTGGCCCAGACCGGACGCACGCCCATCAAGGCCATGGCCTGGGCAATGTCGTCACCGCCGGTACGCATGGTGGCCGTGCCCCAGACCGACAGCCCCAGCTGGCGCAGGTGATCGCCGTGCTCCTGCAGGTGCCGCTCCAGAATCAGGTTGGCCGAGGCAAAGCCTAGCCGCCAGGCCGTGGTGGTGGGCAGGTTGCGCACATCCACCGTGTAGAAGTTGCGCCCAGTGGGCAATACGTCCAGGCGCCCGCGGCTGGGCGCGCCACTGGGGCCTGCTGGCACGAAGCGGCCTGCAAGCGCCGCGAGCAGGCCGTCGAGCTCGGCCGCGCCACAGGCGTCGAGGTTCGGCGCTACCGAGTCGACCAGCTCACGCAGCACCGCGTTGACCCCTTGCCATTGCGCATCGGCGCCAAGCGTCAGTTGCCCCGCCAGCGCCTGCTCGATCAGCGCCAGGGCCAGATGCTCGAGCCGCTCACGGGTATCACCCTGGGTACGCCATGGGCTTTCACCGAGCGCCTGCAACAGCGGCGGCCGTGGCCCTTGCCAGGCCAGGCCAAGATCGCAGTCCAGCGGATCGAAGCCCAGCGCCAGGGCTTGGGCCAGGGCCCGGATCAGGCTGGCATTGCCGCCCTTGCCATCGCCGCGGGCAACCCGCAGCAACGCCAATAGGGTATCAATGCGCAAGCGCCCCTCGGGCGACTGGCCGAACACATGCAAGCCATCGCGAATCTGCGACTCCTTCAAGTCGCAAAGGTAGGTGTCAAGGCGTGGCAACCAGATGGCGGCGTCATCCAGCTGGCCTTCTAGCTGCAATTCACGGTCGATGTGGTTGGCTTTGAGCAGCTCGAGGATGTCCCGCTGCAGCTCACGCGCCCGGCGCGGGTCGAGCAACTGGGCTTCGTAGTATTCGTCGGCCAACTGCTCCAAATGACGCAACGGGCCATAGGTCTCGGCGCGGGTCAGCGGCGGCATCAGGTGGTCGATGATCACCGCCTGGGTCCGGCGCTTGGCCTGGGCGCCCTCACCCGGGTCATTGACGATGAACGGATAGATGTTCGGCAGCGGCCCCAGCAGCGCATCCGGCCAGCACTGCGCCGACAGGCCGACGCCCTTGCCAGGCAGCCATTCGAGGTTGCCATGCTTGCCGACATGGATCACCGCGTCGGCTGCATAGGCATGGCGCAACCAGAAGTGAAAGGCCAGGTAGCCGTGCGGTGGGACCAAGTCGGGGTCGTGATACACCGCGCTCGGATCGACCTGATAACCACGCGCAGGCTGGATCCCGACGAAGGTCAGGCCGAAACGCAAACCCGCTACCATCAGCCGCCCGCTGCGGAACATGGGATCTTGTTCCGGCGGCCCCCAACGCTCGAGCACCGCCTGCTGATTGGCCTCGGGCAAGCGGGCGAACGCCTGCTGGTAATCGGCCAGGCTCAAGCTCTGTGCGCAAGGGCGTTGATCGAGGTGATCGAGGTCGTTGGTGACGCCACCCAACAGCTGATGAATCAGCGCGGTGCCCGTTTCAGGCAGTTCCCCTAGCGGATAGCCCTCGGTCCGCAGTGCCTGCAAGATGTTCAGCGCAGCCGCCGGCGTATCCAGGCCTACGCCATTGCCAATGCGACCGTCGCGGGTCGGATAGTTGGCCAGCACCAGGGCGACGCGTTTCTGCCCATTGGGCAAACGCGCCAGTTCAACCCAGCGCCTGGCCAGTTCGGCAACGAAGTCCATCCGCTCCGGGTGGGCGCGGTAGCAGACCACATCCGCTTGGCTGCGCTCGCTGCGCCAGGCCAGGTCCTTGAAGCTGACCGGGCGGGTGATGATCCGCCCATCGAGTTCCGGCAAGGCAATGTGCATGGCCAAATCGCGCGCGCCCAGGCCCTGCTCGCTGGTTTCCCAGCCCTGCTGGTTGTCCTGGGCGCAAATGGCTTGCAGCACCGGCACATCACGGCGTAACGGCCGCAGGTTGGGCTGCTCGGGGCTGGACAAGGCGAAACCGGTGGTATTTATCACCACTTCGGCCTCGACCTCATCCATCCAGGCCTCGACCTGATCGAGGCAGCCGCGCTCTTTCAGGCTGGCGACCGCGATCGGTAGCGGGTTCAGGCCCGCGGCCTGCAAGCGCTGGCAAAATACGTCGATGAACGCGGTATTGGCCGCCTGCAAATGTGAGCGATAGAACAGCAGCGGCGCCACCGGCTGGAGCGGGTTCCAATCAGCGAACCAGTCGCTTGGCTGGGCACTGGCCTTGTGCGGGTGGTAGACCGCGGTGCGCGGCAGCGGCTGCGGCTCGTCCCAGGGGTAATCACGCTCAAGCCACAGGCTGGCCAGGCAATTGAACAGGTTCAGCGCATTGGCCTTACCGCCCTGGCGCAAATAGTGCCAAAGCCGTTCGGCCTGTGCTGCCGGCACTGTGCTCAGGTCGGTCAACTGCGGGTCGGGACGATCATCGCCGGGCACCAGGATCAGTTGCACGCCGCGACGGGCCAACTCGACCAACTGTTCGACCCCGTAGCGCCAATAGCCCACCCCACCGTGCAGCGATAGCAGAATCACCTTCGCGTGGCGCAGCACCTGGTCGACATACAGATCGACCGAGGCATGGTTCTGCACCTGAATCGGGTTGGCCAGGCGCACGCTGGGGTAGTCGCCGGGCAACTGCTCGGCGGTGTCCGCCAGCAGCGCCAGGTGCGAATCACCGCTGCAGAGAATCACCAGCTCGGCCGGGGTCTGGCCGAGGTCGGCGATGCTGTCGTCCGGCACGAAGCCGCCGGGCTGGGTCCGCAGCAAGTGCATGGATCAGGCGCCCAGGGCCTGGCGCAGACGCGCTTCGAGCTCGGCGGCGTGCAAATCCTGGCCAATCAGCACCAGGCGGGTGATGCGCGGTTCATCGGCACGCCAGGCGCGGTCGAAGTGTTTGTCGAAACGGGTACCGACACCTTGAATCAGCAGGCGCATCGGCTTGCCGGGGATTGCCGCGAAGCCCTTGGCGCGCAGGATGCCGAACTCGACCACCAGTTGGGTCAGGGCGTCGAGCAGCAGGCTTTCGTCAGCCTCGGGCAAGTCGATGGAAATGGAATCGAAGGCGTCGTGGTCGTGGTCATCATGATCGTCGCCGTCGTGGTGCGAATCGTGGTGAGTACGACGCCCATCGATGTGCGCTTCAGACTCTGCCCCCACCCCCAACAGCACCTCAAGGGGCAGACGACCACTGCTCGCCTCGATCACTTTGACGGCCGCTGGCAGCTCCTCGGCGACCTCGGCGCGAACCTTGGCCAAGCCTTCGGCGTCGATCAAGTCGGCCTTGTTCAGCACTACCAGGTCGGCGCTGGCCAACTGGTCGGCGAACAGTTCATGCAGTGGCGATTCGTGGTCCAGGTTGGGGTCGAGCTTGCGCTGGGCATCCACCTGGTCTGGGTAGGCGGCGAAGGTGCCAGCCGCGACGGCCGGGCTGTCGACCACCGTGATCACCGCGTCGACCGTGCAGGCGTTGCGGATTTCTGGCCACTGGAAGGCTTGCACCAATGGCTTGGGCAGGGCCAGGCCGCTGGTTTCGATGAGAATATGGTCAAGGTCGCCACGGCGCGCCACCAGCTCGCGCATCACCGGGAAGAACTCCTCCTGCACAGTGCAGCACAGGCAGCCGTTGGCCAGCTCGTAGACGCGGCCGCTGGCTTCTTCTTCGGTGCAACCAATGCTGCATTGCTTGAGAATCTCGCCGTCGATGCCCAGCTCGCCGAATTCGTTGACGATAACGGCAATGCGCCGGCCTTGGGCGTTGTCGAGCATGTGCCGCAGCAAGGTAGTCTTGCCCGAGCCGAGGAAGCCGGTAACGATGGTGACGGGAAGCTTGGCCAGTGTTTTCATGTCTCGATGCCCTTGGCAGGATGGCGCGGGCATGCAGGACGAAAGCCTCAGGCCTATTGGCCGGGCTCGTTCGCCACCGGATCACCCCGCCCGGATTAAAAGTCGAAATCGCTACGAGGCAGGTCTCCTGGCTCGCACCGCTCCGGCGCCAGGCCGGTTGGATGACGCCTTCCCGCGCCGGGGCGCAGTGGCTGTGTCGATCCTGTTCAGTGCTTACAGTTGCGGGGGCAGCCGCGGCTTGTACCGCGTTCCCGTCTTAGCTGCGCCTACAGGCGCAGAACCTCGAAGCGGCAAGGCTACGCATCACGGCTATAAGCTGCAAGTAGATACGCACCTAGATCCCGTGCGAGCGGCCTTGCCCGGCCATGAGGCCAGAACAAACGACAGCCAATCGTCCCTGAACAGACCAAAAACAGCCGACTTTGCCAGCCATCGCATCGCTTACAGCTTGTAGCCTGAAGCTCAGGTGTGGTTTGCTAGCGCCTTGCGTTCAGGTGCCCCCACGGGGGTGAAACGGGAAACCGGTGCGTCGCAGGCTCTTCATCCAAGCCCACGACAATGCCGGTGCTGCCCCCGCAACGGTAAGCGAGGAAGCGTCTTGACCACTGTGCCGAGTTGTCTGGCATGGGAAGGTGACGCCTCTGCTGGAGCCCTGCTCCACCTCGCAAGCCCGGAGACCGGCCTGCCTACGTAGCAATGAACACCCCGCGGTGGGCGGGCGCTGTCGCATGTCCCTGGGCGAATCACGTCCGGGGCTGCCGCGCTTGCCCGTTGCCTACAACAAGCAGAGGAAAGCGTCATGCCCATCACCAGCGCCAAGCACAGCATCGCCACCCCCATCAGCCTCAGCCAGCGCGTAATCATCGCCGCCGGCGCCAGCCTGCTTGGCCTGTGCCTGATCTACTTTGCCGGTTTCTCGCACATCGAAGCGGTGCACAACGCTGCCCACGACACCCGCCACAGCGCCGCCTTCCCTTGCCACTGAGTAGTCTCGCATGATCAAGCGCATTGCCCGTACCGCTGGCTTCAGCGGCCTGTTTGCAGCCCTGTTGCTGACCCTGCTGCAAAGCGTGTGGGTCAGCCCGCTGATTCTTCAAGCAGAAACCTTCGAAACCGCAGCGCCTGCCGAGCAGCATGAGCATGCCGGCGCAGCGCACGTACCTCATGAACATAGCGCCGAGGCCTGGGCGCCTGAGGATGGCTGGCAGCGCGTGCTGTCGACCACGGGCGGCAACCTGGTGGTCGCGGTCGGCTTCGCGCTGATCCTGGCCGCGCTGTACAGCCTGCGCGAACCCAACCGGGTGAGCACCGGCGCGTTGTGGGGCCTGGCCGGTTTCGCGGTGTTCTGCCTGGCGCCGACCCTGGGCCTGCCACCTGAGTTGCCGGGCACTGCTGCGGCCGATCTTGGCCAACGCCAGACCTGGTGGATCGGCACTGCCGCCGCCACTGCCACGGGCCTTGCGCTGATCGTGTTCGCCCAGCACTGGCTGCTCAAACTGGTGGGGGTGCTGCTGTTGGTGGTGCCACACGTGATCGGCGCGCCGCAGCCAGAGGTTCATCAAAGCCTCGCCCCTGCGGCGCTGGAAACACAGTTCAAGATCGCCTCCTGGCTGACCAACGCAGCGTTCTGGGTGGCCCTTGGCCTGCTCAGCGCCTGGTTGTTCCGCCGCTCCCGCCAGGCCTGATGCCTAGCGCCCCTGCCCTGCCGGTGCTGTATGCCGGCTTTGGCTGTCGCCAGGGCTGCTCGCGGCAGCACCTTGAAACCCTGCTGCGCCTAGGCCTGGCACAGCTGCAACTGGCGCTGGGCGCAGTGCAGGGCATCGCCAGTATCGAGCTGAAAGCCGACGAGCCTGGCCTGGTTGACTTGGCCAGGCAACTCGCGCTGCCTTTGCAGGTGTTCACCCCGGTGCAGCTGCAACGCTTCGAAGCGCAACTGTCCCATCGTTCCACTGCAGCCTTCACCCACAGCGGCTGCTGGGGCGTTGCCGAAAGTAGCGCCCTGGCCCTCGCTGCCCAGGCCCATGGCGCTGCGCGACTGGTACTTCCCCGGCAGATTCTCGGCGGCGCTACCCTCGCCTTTGCCAGTGGCCGATAATCGCGCCTATTTCATCTGCAAGGATTTTCCATGACGGTCTACTTCATCGGCGCCGGCCCCGGCGACCCGGAACTGATCACGGTCAAAGGCCAGCGCCTGATCCGCCAGTGCCCGGTGATCATCTACGCCGGCTCCTTGGTACCGGCCGCCGTGCTCGAAGGCCACCGCGCCGAAACACTGATCAACAGCGCCGAGCTGCACTTGGAGCAGATCATTAGCGCCATCTGCACAGCCCATGCCAAAGGCCAGGATGTGGCCCGCGTGCACAGCGGCGATCCAAGTCTGTATGGGGCCATTGGCGAGCAGATCCGCTGCCTGCGCGAGCTGGGCATCGACTACCAGATCATCCCGGGCGTCACCGCCACCGCCGCCAGCGCCGCCCTGCTCGGCTGCGAACTGACCTTGCCTGGGGTCGCCCAGACCGTGATCCTCACCCGCTACGGCGACAGCTCACCGATGCCCGCTGGCGAGCAACTGGCGGACCTGGCCCGGCACGGCAGCACCTTGGCCATCCACTTGGGCGTCAAGCACTTGCCACGGATCGTCGCCGAGCTGCTGCCGCACTATGGCGCCGACTGCCCGATTGCCGTGATTCATCGGGCCTCCTGGCCAGATCAGGACTGGGTCCAGGGCACGTTGCAGGACATCGTCGTACGCGCCTCGGCCAAGGACTTCCGGCGCACCGCACTGATCCTGGTTGGCCATGTGCTGGGCGATGCCCCCTTCAGCGACTCGGCCCTGTACCGGGCCGGTCACGCCCACCTTTATCGTCCTGGCAACTGAGCGTTGCCAGGCGCGCGGCTGGCGTAGCAGACTGCGGTTTACCTCGCCCACCGGAGTCATGCCCATGCTCGAGCTACGCCCCAACTGCGAATGCTGCGATGTCGACTTGCCCGCCGAAAGCACCCAGGCGCTGATCTGCTCATTCGAATGCACCTTCTGCCAGGCCTGCGCCGAGCAGCGTTTTCAAGGGCGCTGCCCGAATTGCTCGGGCCAGCTGCTGGCTAGGCCCAGCCGCGTCGGCACGGCGCTGAGTAATAATCCCGCTTCGACGCAACGCATCGTAAAACCGCACCCCGCCTGCGCCTGATCCCTACACGCTACGGTGAGCCAAATCGCTTGCCGGGGCGTGCAAAACCGCTCTTTTTTGTAGGCTTTTTCAACAGACCCTCCGCGTTTTTTCAACGCACCTATACTCGCCATTACCAAGGATTCTGAATCGACGTATCTTGCGCGCTGCCGGGCAGGCCCTACAGACGTATTCCTGGGTGATTCAGGAAACGGACTAAATTTCCGACAGGAGTTTCCCAATGACAACCGTGCTGATGGTCGATGACCACCCAACCGTAAGGATGGCCGTAGGCATGTTGCTGCAGCGTGAACGTTTCCAGGTGATCGGTGAGGCCGGCAACGGCATAGAAGCGGTCCAACTAGCGCGCAAACTCTCGCCCCAAGTGGTGATTCTCGATATCGGCCTGCCGGGCCTGGACGGCATGGAAGTGATCAAGCGTTTGCAGTTGCTGGAACCTGCGCCAAAAATTCTGGTGCTGACCGGACAACCCGCCGATCTCTACGTACGCCGCTGCCTGGATGCAGGCATCGCCGCCTTCGTCAACAAGGATGAAGACACCGAATCTTTGGTATTCGCCCTCAAGGCATTGGTCAAGGGTTATTCGACCTTTCCGCAGATGTCGGTCAACAGCAACTCGCTGGAAAACGAAAACGTGCGCCTGGGTAGCCTCTCCAACCGAGAGATGGAAGTTCTGCGTCGCTTGAGCCGAGGCGAAAACAACAAGTCGATCGGCGAACGCATGAACCTCAGTGCCAAGACCATCAGTACCTACCGCGGAAGGATCATGGACAAGCTCAAAGCCGAATCGCTGGTTGAGATGGTCGACCTTGCCAAGCGCAATAACGTCAACTGAACCTGCGCACATGATCAGGGGCGCTCTACTGGCAATGATGCTGGCGGTCTGCCTCGCCACGCCGGCCCATGCCGAAGGCGAAGTCCGCCAGCTACTGGCCCGCTCGGCGAGCGCGGCCCCGCCGCTGGTGCTGGATCAGCAAGATCGTGACTGGCTCGATAAGCGCAAGGTGTTGGTGCTGGGCAGCTCTCGCCCTGACTATCCGCCTTTTGAAATCAACATTGATCAGGCCGACTATGAGGGCTTGAGCGCCGATTACGCGGGACTGATCGCCGAACAGCTGGGCATTCCCATTGAGGTACGGCGCTTTCCCAGCCGCGAGGAGGCAATCGCCGCCCTGCATGAAGGACGCATCGATCTTTTGGGCAGCTCCAATGCCTTCGAAGCGGTCGAGGCCCAACTGAGCCTGAGCCAGCCGTATGCCGATGACTTGCCGGTGATCGTCAGCCGCCAAGGGCATACCCTCAATCAGAGCAACGCGCTCGCCGGCCTGCGCCTGGCGATGGTCGATCACTACCTGCCAACCGAAATGGTCCGCGCGCACTATCCCCAAGCGCAGCTGTCGCTCTATCGCTCGACCCTGGCAGGCCTGTCGGCTGTGGCACTGGGCGAGGTGGATGCCTACCTGGGCGATGCCATCAGCACCGACTACTTGATCGGCAAGAGCTACCAAGGGCAGATTCGGGTAGATCACTTCTCGCCCCTGCCTGCTGAGTTCTTTGCCTTTGCCTTGGCCAATGAAAACACCCAGTTGCGCCGTTTGGTGGATGATGCGCTCGACAGAATCACCGACAGCGAACGCCTGAATATTCTGCGTCGCTGGAGCAGCGGCAATACCAGTCTGCTGATGCAGCGCCGGGTGGCGGCGCTGACTACCGCCGAACAAGAGTGGATTACCCGCCACCCGGTGGTGCGCGTGCTGGTCAATCCCTCCCTGGCACCACTGACCTTCAACGACAGCCAGCAACGCCCTACCGGCATCACCATGGACCTGCTCCGGCAAATCAGCCTGCGCACCGGCCTGCAGTTCAATTGCGTTGAAGTCGACTCGGTGCAGGCAATGGTCGAACAGGTCGCCCAAGGTGAAGCGCAGATGATCGGTGCCTTGGGCTATGGCGGCGACCGAGCCGCCCGCCTGCGCTACACCCGCCCCTACCTGGTCAGCCCGCGGGTCTTGGTAACCCGCGCGGATATGGCGTGGCCGGCAGGTTCGCGCTCGCTGGAAGGCAAGCGGGTCGCGTTGATCCGCGGTTCGCCCCAGCGCGCCTTGCTCCAGGCCCAGTACGCCCATGCCCGCTTCGTCGAAGTGAACACCCCACTGGGCTTGATGGAAGCGGTAGCCAATGGTGAAGCCGATGTGGCCCTGAGCAGCCTGATCAATGCCGGCTATTACATTGGCCAGGTGTTCAAAGGCAAGCTGCGAATTGCCGGCCTGCAAAGCGACGATCCAGCGAGCGCTTCGTTCGCTGTCGCACCCGAGCTGGTCGAGCTGCAAAGCATCCTCAACAAAGCCTTGCTCAGCATTCCCCCCGACGAGATGGACCAACTGGTCAACCGCTGGCGCAGCAGTACCCTGGTCAGTGACAGCCCGTGGCGCAATTACCGCACCCTGGCTTTGCAGGTATTGATCCTTGCCGCGCTGCTGCTGGCAGGCGTGGTGTTCTGGAACAGCTACCTGCGCAAATTGATCCATCAACGTACCGAGGCTCAAGGTGCACTGCAGGCCCAGTTGGCACTGAGCCGCGGCCTGCTCGAACAACTGCGCCAGGCCAAGGACGACGCCGAACAGGCCAGCCAGACCAAAAGCACCTTCCTGGCCACCATGAGCCACGAAATCCGTACGCCGATGAATGCGGTGATCGGCTTGCTGGAGTTGGCATTGGAGGACGCTCAAAATGGCCAAAGCGACCCCCACACCTTACAGACTGCGCATGACTCGGCTGTCGGCCTGCTCGAGCTGATCGGCGATATCCTCGATATTTCCCGCATCGAATCCGGTCACATGACCTTGCAACCAGCACCGACCGACCTGGTCGACCTGGTTCGCGCAACGGTACGGGTGTTCGATGGCAATGCCCGCATCAAGGGCCTGCACTTGCGTACCGAGCTGCCCGAGCAGGCACTTTGGCTGCAGGCCGATCCATTGCGCCTCAAGCAAGTGCTGTCCAACCTGCTGAGCAACGCGATCAAGTTCACCGATCGCGGTGAAATTCTGGTACGCCTGTCGGCCGCTACTGGGCAAGCCAACCAACCCGTACAGGTCACACTCTGCGTGCAAGATAGCGGCGTGGGCATCAGCCCGGCCGACCAGGCCAAACTGTTCAATAGCTTCGCCCAGGTAGACGGTCCACGTGCGCGCCAGGGTGCAGGTTTGGGTCTGGTAATCAGCCGCACCTTGGCCGAACTGATGGGCGGCAAGTTGACCCTGCAAAGTGTCGAGGGCATGGGCACCAAGGTCGAGGTGACGCTGCAACTGACAACCGCCCAGGCGCCTGCCGAGGTCGAGCCAGCCGAAGCTGAACCCATCGAGCAGGGCGGGCCGCTGAACATTCTGGTGGTTGACGACTACCCAGCCAACCTGCTGTTGCTGGACAAGCAGCTCTCCACTTTGGGCCATCAGGTGACACTGGCCGAGCATGGCCAGGCGGCGTTCGGCCTCTGGCAGACCGGCCAGTTTGACTTGGTGATCACCGACTGCAGCATGCCGGTGATGGATGGCCATGAACTGACGCAGCGCATACGCGCCGCGGAAAAACTCACTAACCGCCCTCCTTGCCGGATCCTCGGCGTCACCGCCAATGCCCAGGTCGAAGAGCGTGAACGCTGTCTGGCCAGCGGCATGGACGACTGCCTGTTCAAGCCTATCGGCTTGCAAACCATCAAGGCGCACCTGCCTGTGGTCCAACCGCCTGAGGCAGAGCCTGGGTTATGCAGCAGCGGCTTTAACCTCGATGAACTGCGCCACCTGACCCAGGATGACGCCACCTTGATCAGACGCCTGCTTGAGCAGTTGGCACAGAGCGCCAGCGAAGACCTGCAAGGCTTGCGCGCCTTAGGCCCGGCACCGCGCGAAGACGCTGTGCGGACCTTGGTGCACCGGATCAAAGGCGGAGCAAAGATGCTCAAAGTCAGGGGCGTGGTGCGCGACTGCGAAGCCGTGGAACAGGCCATCAGCCGCCACGAACCCACCTCGAAACTGCTCCAGCGCCTGGAGGCAAGCCTGCAGACGCTGCAACGAGAGCTGCGCGAAAACCTTAATGCAATTGCAACGTCGAGCTGATCTGGCTGATGGCATCGACCACATGCCGCGATCCCTGTTGAATTTCCTGGATCACCGTACCCGCCTCGTTGGCCAACGCTACCCCGCGCCCAGTGCGCGACAGGCTCGACTGCATGCTGGCCACCGCAGTCAGCGACAGGTCGTGGTTCTGGCGCACCACATCAACGATCTCCAAGGTAGCCTTGCTCGTGCGCGCCGCCAGGCTGCGCACCTCGTCAGCGACCACAGCAAAGCCACGGCCGTGTTCGCCTGCACGGGCCGCCTCGATCGCTGCGTTGAGCGCTAACAGGTTGGTCTGATCAGCGATACCCCGGATGGTCAGGACAATCTGGCCAATCACTTCCGACTGCTTACTCACCGCATCGATAGTGCGCGCGGCATCGCTCAACTCCTGGGAAATCTGCTCGATCACCTGCACTGTCTGTTGCACCACATCGCTGCCTTTGCGGGCACAGGCGTCGGTCTGCACGGAACTGGCATGGGCGGCGTCGGCGGCACTCTGCTGGGTGCTGACCTGAGCCGTGATATCACTGGCGAACTTGACTACCTTGTACAGCCGGCCCTTGTTGTCGAAGATCGGATTGTACGAAGCCTCCAGGTACACCGTATCGCCGCGCTTGTTGACCCGTTCAAAACGATGGGAGTGGTACTCGCCGCGGTTCAGAGAGGCCCAGAACTCCCGGTACTCAGCCGACTCGCGCTCATGCGCCAGGCAGAACAAGCCATGATGGCGACCGACGACTTCTTCGAGCCGATAGCCCATGGTGTCGAGGAAGTTCTGGTTGGCCTTGATCACCCGGCCTTGCGGGGTGAACTCGATGACCGCCATCGAGCGACCGATCGCCTTGAGCAGGCTTTCGCTTTCATGCTCCTCCAGCACCCGCCGACTGATATCGGACGCCACCTTGATGACACTGGTAACCTGTTGGCGCTCATCGAGCACCGGCATGTAGCTGGCTTCCAGCCACACTTCGCGACCAGCCTTGTCGACCCGCTCGAAGGTGCCACTGATCGCCTTGCCCTGGCCCAGCTCACGCCACAGCTGCTGGTACTCGGCAGTTTTGGCATAGGCCGGGTCGCAGAACAGGCGGTGATGTTTACCGCTGATCTCTTCAGCGCTATAACCCATGGCTTTGCAGAAGTTATCGTTGGCGCCGAGGATGGTGCCGTCAGGGGCGAATTCGATCATGGCCATGGAACGGCTGATCGCCGCCAACTTCGCCTCCATACCCGCCAAGGCCTGGCGGCAACGCTGAATCTCGACGAGGTCAGACTTGCGATGATAATCGAACATGACGCCGGGCTCCTTCATCCATGGGATGCCCTGAGCATAGATCGACGCCGACGCCATGCAAGCAATCTGCTATCACTTTAGGATTAACCGTGCGCCGCGTGAAAGGGCTGCAACGCAGCCCCAACGAAGTAGAGCATGCGCATCAGCTGCTCTCGCGCACCATCAACTCGAAGCCCAGATCCTGCTGCTCACTGGCCACGCGCTTGCCATCGAGCATGGCCAGCAGCGCCTGCGCCGCCGCCCGCCCGACTGCAGCGCGAGGCGTGCGAATCGAGGTCAAGGGCGGGACCATATGCGCTGAGGCCGGCAGGTCGTTGAAGCCGACCATCGCCACCTGGCGCGGCACCTCGATGCCTTGGCGCAATGCCTGCAAGACTGCACCTTGAGCCAGGTCGTCGTTACAGAAGAAGATCCCGTCGACATCCGGCGCCTGGGCCAGCAAGCGGCTAAACAACTCCCCGCCCAGGCCAATGGACGACGGCTGCGGCGCCAGCACTTCCAGCTCAGGCGCCTGCATGCCGGCTTCAGCCAAGGCCTGGCGGAACCCTTCGGCACGCTGCAGCACCCGCGGATCGAGCTGCGCAGCGATGAACGCCAGACGCCGACGACCGCGTTGGATCAGGTGCCGCGCGGCAGCGCGCCCGGCCTGTTGCTGGGAGAAACCAACCGACACCGCGCCCGCCTCACCACCGAGCTCCATCATGTGCACACAGGGCACACGGCTGGCGGTGAGCATTTGCCTCGACGCTTCGCTGCGATCAAAGCCAGTGAGTAGCACTCCACAGGGTTGATAAGCCAGATAGTTGCGAATCAGGTTCTCTTCTTCGGCAATATCGTAGTGATAGTTACCGATCAGCACTTCAAGGCCGCGTGGACGCATCACCTCATGGATGGCTTCCAGGGTGTCGATGAACAGCTGGTTGGACAGCGACGGAATCAGCACCACCACCGAGTGGCTACGCGCCGAGGCCAGCGCCCGGGCCGCCGGGTTGGCGATATAGCCCAGGCTGGCGGCAGCGCTGAGGACCTTTTCCACCAGTTCTGGGGCCACGGTACTGACGCCGCGCAAGGCGCGGGATGCGGTAATGGGCGATACGCCGGAAAGCCTGGCCACTTCAGCCAGGGTCGGGCGACCTGTAGTACGGGAGCCGGTGCGGGACATGGATGTTGTAATTTTACTACTTGCCAGGATAGGGAACGCCCACTAAGGTAGCGCTGTCCCAGGACACAGGCAATGTAATCTTCGCTAGCAAGCCTGTGTCCAACGGCCATACTGCGTTAGACAAGACTAATAACACCCGGGAGGGTGGCGCCCGCAATCACTCCTTGCCAGAGCTGAGACAGCGCTATCTTACCCCGCAGGAGGTACTGATGAACTCTCCCCTGTCCGCGATTGTGGTAATGGGCGTGGCCGGCTGCGGTAAAAGCAGCATCGGCGCCGCTATTGCTGCGCGAAGCGGCGGCCGCCTGATTGAAGGCGATGCCTTCCACCCGGCCGCCAATATCGAAAAGATGAGCGCCGGCATCCCCCTGGACGACGACGACCGTGCCGGTTGGCTGATCCGCCTGGGTGAAGAGCTGCAGGCCACGCTCAAATCCGGCGAACGGCCAATCCTCACCTGCTCTGCGCTCAAGCGCCGCTATCGCGATGCCCTGCGTCACGCTGTGCCGGACCTGGGCTTCGTGTTCCTCGAGCTGACCCCTGCCGAAGCCGAAAAGCGCGTGCTCGCCCGACCTGGCCACTTCATGCCGGCCAGCCTGATCGAAAGCCAGTTTGCCGCCCTTGAGCCGCCCCATGGCGAACCCCTGACCTTGCCGCTGGACGCTACCCGCCCCGTCGCTGCCTTGGCTGAAACCGTCAATGACTGGCTAAAGCCCTGCGGTGAGCGGACATTGGCGCGGACCGCCTGAGCGGGCGGTTTTTCCGGCTCACCAAAGACAGCGCTACCCCGACGCTTCATGGCGTCTACAGTTGCACCAATGCTCCGCCTAAAAACAAAGACAAGACCGAGGCTCATGAACCATGTTCGGACTGGCTACTGATACCTTCCTGCTACTCGATGCCCTGGTGACCATCATCGGGCTCATCCTGCTGATCACCCATTTCAAGGTTCACCCCTTCGTCGCCCTGACCCTGGCCGCAGGCTTTCTCGGCCTGACCTCAGGCATGCCGGTGGCGAAGGTCATGAAGTCGTTCCAGGACGGCTTTGGCGGTGTGCTCGGCTTTGTCGGCATCGTCCTGGCGCTGGGCACCATGCTCGGCAAGCTGATGGCTGACTCTGGCGGTGCCGACCAGATCGCCCAGACCCTGATCCGCGCCTTCGGCAAACAGAAGGTGCACTGGGCAATGATGTTCGCGGCCTTCCTGGTGGGCATCCCACTGTTCTTCGAGATCGGCTTCGTGCTGCTGATCCCACTGGTATTCATCGTCGCCCGCCGTTCCGGGGTGTCGCTGGTGAAGATCGGCATCCCGCTGCTGGCCGGCCTGTCGGTGGTGCACGGCCTGGTGCCGCCGCATCCGGGGCCGTTGCTGGCGATCGGCATCTTCCACGCCGACATCGGCAAGACCATCTTTTACGGCCTGCTGGTGGCGCTGCCCACGGCAGTGATCGCCGGGCCGCTGTTCGGTAACTTCATTTCCCGCTACATCCCCGGCAACCCGTCCCAGGAACTGATGGACCAGATCGCCAAGGAGTCCGACCAGCGCAACCTGCCCAGCTTCAGCGTTACCCTGATCACCGTGCTGCTGCCGGTGGTGTTGATGCTGCTCAAGACCTTCGCTGACGTGGTGCTGCCCGCCGAGCACATCGTGCGGCAGTGGATGGACCTGATCGGGCACCCAATCACCGCCCTGCTCGCCGCCCTGCTGCTGGCGTTCTACACCTTCGGCTCGGCCCGCGGCTTCTCGCGCCAACAAATCATGAAGATGCTCGACCAGAGCCTGGCGCCGACCGCCGCGATCGTGCTGATCGTCGGCGCTGGCGGCGGTTTCAAGCAGATGCTGGTGGACACTGGCGTGGGCAACGTGATCGGGCAAATGGCCGTGCAGGCAGAAATCTCGCCGATCATGCTGGCCTGGCTGGTGGCGGCGGTGATTCGCATCGCTACCGGTTCGGCAACCGTGGCGACGATTACCGGCGCCGGCATCGTCGCGCCAGTGGTCGACCTGGTGCCCGGGGTCAACCGCGAACTGCTGGTACTGGCCACCGGCGCCGGCTCGCTGATCCTCTCTCACGTCAACGATGCAGGCTTCTGGCTGGTCAAGCAGTACTTCAACATGACCGTGGCCGAGACCTTCAAGACCTGGAGCATGATGGAAACCATCCTTTCGGTGGTGGGCATCATCTTCATCATGCTGTTGGCCCAAGTGGTGTGACCGTTGATCGGGGTGATGGCACCCCGCTCCATCGGGCATGGCCCAACTGAGGTAGAAGCCTGGCGAACGTCTTCGCCCCGTGATGACGTTGGTCCAGGCAGCCTTTCTCGAAGCAAAGGAGCCTGCCCATGAAACACGCCCTGCTACTCGCAGCCCTGCTCGCCTCGCCCTTGGCCCTGGCAGCGGGCACCGGCACGACCCACCCCGACGACCCCCACAATCCGGCACCTCAGCCCGGCGTCGATAGCACCTTGAACCCGATCGAGACGCCGGTGCCGCGCGATACCGATCCACGGATCCAAGGTAACGACCCAGACAGCCCGCCCGCCGAGCGCAATGAAAATCGCGATCTGCCTGGAATGGGTGACACCGGCTCAGAGGGTACCGGGCGCCAGGGGCAAGGCGGCAGCAGCAAGCCCTGACTGACCCGAGCCGCTGGCATCACCACTGACGCTTGTCTGGACGACTCAGGCCAAGCTTTTCGATCTTGTAGCGCAGCATGTCGCGCGAGAGCCCCAGCAGGCGCGCCGATTTGGTCACATTCCAATCGGTGCGATCGAGCGTTCGGCACACCAGGTCACGCTCCATCTCCGGCAGACTGGTACCTGGGTCGGGCTCATGGCGTGGCGCTTCATAGGCGCTGAGCATGGGCTGCGGCTGCGCCTGGGGCTCATCGATCAAGGTCAGACACAAGTTCAACTGATGCGCAGCTATCACTTCGGACGGCGCCAGCAACACCGTTTGTTCAAGCATGTTGCGTAGCTCGCGCACGTTGCCCGGCCAGCTGTAGCCAAGCATCAGCGATTCGGCCTCGGCCGAGAAACGCAGGTTGGGCTTGCCATAGCGGCGCCCGTGATGGGCCAGGAAGTGCCGCGCCAGCAGCAAGATATCCTGGCCGCGCGCATACAGCCTGGGCACCTTGAGGGCGATGATGCGCAGGCGGAAGAACAGGTCGCGTCGAAACTTGCCCTGTTGGACCATCTGTTCCAGGTTGCAGTTGGTGGCACTGATCACCCGCAGGTCGACCTTGCGCTCCTTGACCGCGCCAATCCGGCGAATGCTGCGGTCTTCCAGCAGCTTGAGCAGCTTGGCTTGCAGCACCAGGTCCATCTCACCGATCTCATCGAGGAACAATGTGCCGCCATCGGCGGCCTCGACCAAGCCTACCCGCCGCTCCTTGGCGTCGGTGAAGGCGCCTTTCTCATGGCCGAACAGCTCGGCCTCAAGCAGGTTGGCCGGGATCGAGGCACAGTTGAACTCGATGAACGGGCCTTTGCTGCGCATGCCATCAAAGTGCAGGGCGCGCGCCACCAGCTCTTTGCCGGTTCCGGTCTCGCCCTCGATCAACACCGGCGGCAGGTCATCGCTGGCCATGCGCCGTTCGGCATCGAGCAATTGGCGCAGGGTGTGCTTGAGGTTGTGCATGGGCGCCGACTCGCCAATCAGCGCCTGCAGGCCAGACTTTTGCGCCTCGCGCTCTTGATAGAACGACAAGGTGCGCTCCATCCGCTCGGTGGCCAGGGCCTTTTCCAGCATCAACTTGAGCTCTGCCAGCACCACCGGCTTGGTCAGGTAATGAAAGGCGCCTTCTTTCATCGCCAGCACGGCATCTTCGACATTGCCGTAGCCGGTCATCATGATCACTTTGAGCTCTGGCGCCTGCGCCACCAGATTTCGCAGCAGGTCGTGACCACTCATGCCCGGCAGCGAATTGTCGGTGAGCACCGCGTCCGGCTGGGCACGACTGATCTGCTCCAGGGCCCGCTCGGCGCTGTGGCAGACCGTCACTTCGAACCCCTTGAGGTTCAGGTAGGTGCGGATGTTGTCGGCGAGGATTTCGTCATCCTCGACTACCAGGATGCTGTGCTCCATGGTGCTCTCCCACTGCAATATTGAAGATCAGGCAGACCCGGGTTCCTTCCTCTTCGCGACTGCTCAGGCTGACCGAGCCGCCAAATCGTTCCATGATCCGCTTGACCAGGACCAACCCCACCCCCAAGCCGCCCTGCTTGGTGGTGAAGAACGGCTTGAACACCATCCGCTCCTGTTGCTGGCTCATGCCCTTGCCGGTGTCGCTCAGCAGCAGTTGCACCTGCTGCCCTTCCAACTCACTAAGCTGTGCGCTGAGCCGACCACCCTTGGGCATGGCTTCCACGGCGTTGGCGAACAGGCTGTTGAGAATTTGCGTCAGTTGCAACGACTGGCTGGCCACCCAGTACTGCGCCGCGCCCTCGTAGCTGAACTGCACGCCGTTGCGCTCGATCTGCTGGGCGAAGGCCAGGCGGGTGTCTTCGATGGCTGCCACCAGCTCGACCGGTTCTGCTTCGTCACTGGTTGGACGCAGTGATACCAGCAGGTCACGTACCCAGCGCGACATGCGATCAACCTGGCTGATGATGTCGGCAATGTTCTTGCGTGCCGGCTCGTTGGCGATGTCCTGGGCAAGTTCGGCACTGGAGCGGATATTGGCCAGCGGGTTGCGCAAGCTATGGGCCACCGCCGAGGACATCTCGCCCAGCGCCACGTAGGTCTCGCTGGCGACCAAGCGCTCCTGCTGGTGATGCAGCATGCCGGCGGCGCGGCGCACGATCCAGAACAGACCGAAATAGATCAGCGCCCCACCGACCAGGGTCGAGGCCCAGATCAGCACGTAGCCGCGCTGGATGCGGCGGATCAAATCGACCGGTTCCTTGTAGATTTCCACCATCGACAAGACCTGCTCGCCTTGGCTGTCGAACAAGGGGATGTAGTTCTCGATGAACAGGTATTGCGGTTCACGCTGGAATTTTTGCTCCTCGCGGTCTTCTTCGGCCTTGTGATAACTGGCCGAGACCGGTTTGCGCGAGCGAAATGCGTGGTCCAGGTCACTGTCGACTTCGATGCGTTTGCCGATCAGTTGCGGGTTGGTCGACCAGACGATCGTCCGGTCGTGGGCATAGACATTGGCCAGCAAGGTGTCAGGCAGGTGCTCGACGTGATCGAGAAACTCTTCACGGGTGGACTTGGCCAGCGCCGCCGGTACCTGCAGGTGCTGATCGTCCAGGCGCGGGTCAAGTAGTTCGCCCATGGTGGTGCCCGGTGGTAGCTGCGAGTGGCGCACTTCCGCCTGGGCCATGGCCTGGATGAACTGAGCGGTGAGCATGGCATCGCGCTCAACGCTGTCACGCACCACAAACCGGGTCGAGACATAACCCAGGCTGCCTGCCACGGCGGTGATGATCAGCAGGCTGATCAGCGAGAACCAGCGCAGCAGATTGAACTCGCGCAGCGGCACGGCCAGCCCACTGGAGGGCGTCGAAGACTTGTCTGGCGCAGTGTTTTCCAGCGTCTGCATCGTGTAGTTCCCGCCTTGAACTGCTACCGTGCGTAACAGGGTGATATCACTTTGCCGCTAGCCTTGCAGCGGCCGCCGGTCGGTACGTACCTGCAGCAAGAAATTAGCCAAGAATGAATAACTCGTTATTATGTTTATTTTCAATGCCTTAGAATACATATCTAATGCTTGATATCATCCACTTTCCCCAATGCTGGGTAATTCTCACCCAAAATTTATTAATCTTTATAAATCATTAGGTTATATAAATAATCTAAGGCATTGCTTCAATCGTGGACTACGCGAAAACTCAATGACACTCGGGTGCCCTTGCCTTCGTAACTGCTCAGCCTGACTGATCCGCCGAAGCGCTCCATGATCCGTTTGACCAACACCAGCCCCACGCCCAGCCCGCCTTGCTTGGTGGTAAAAAATGGCTGGAAGGCCAGGCGCTGCTGCTGCTCGCTCATGCCTTTGCCTGTATCGGAGATACGCAAGGTCAGGCTACGCCGATCACGCCGTACGACCTCAACCCGCAACTGCCCGCCCTGCTCCATCGACTCCAGCGCGTTGGCGATCAGGCTGCTGAATATCTGCCCAAGCAAGGCCGGCTGGCCGAGTACCCGCACCGCCGGCAACGGCTTGAGCTCCAGGCTCACCCCCGCCCGAACCAGCGGCACGGCGAACGTTTGCAGGCTCTCTTGCACGGCCTGGGTTAGATCCACCGGGACTGCGTCATCATTGAGTGGCCGCAACGATTGCAGCAGTTGCCGCACCCACTGCGACATGCGGTCGACCTGGCTGATGATATCGTTGACGTTTTTCTGCGCCGGCCCCTCGTCGAACACCTGGGCCAGCTCAGCACTGGAGCGAATGCTGGCCAATGGATTACGCAGGCTGTGGGCCACCGCCGAGGACATCTCGCCCAGCGCCACGTAGGTCTCGTTACTGATCAGGCGCTTTTGCTGCACCGCCATCACCTTCGAGGCCCGGCGCATGATGCCGTACAAGCCGACATAGACCAGCCCAGCGCCCACCGCGATGGCCAGCCAGATCAACAGCAGCCCGTGCTCGATGCGCACGATCAGGTCATGCGGCTCCTTGTAGATTTCCACCATGGCGGTGACCCGCTCACCGTCGGCATCGAACAAAGGTATGTAGTTTTCGATGAACAGCTGCTGCGGCGGGGTGACAAACTTCTGCTCGCTGCGCGCATCGTCAAAATCGTGGTAACTGGCCGAGACGCGCATCTTGTATTCGAAGGCGCGCTCCAGATCGTCGTCCGATTCGATGATCTTGCCGGTCAAGGACGGGTTGCTCGACCAGATTACCGTGCGATCGGGTGCGTAGATGTTGGCCAACAGTACATCTGGCAAGTGGGCGATATGATCGAGAAACTCGCCGCGGGCCCTGCGCCGCGCGTCCGGGTCGACATCGGGCATGGCCTGGTCGGTGCGTGGATCGAGTAACTCGCCCATGCTGCGCACATTGGGTATCGCTACATGGCGCACCTCGGCATCGGCGATGGAGGTAATGAACTGGGCGGTGAGCAGCGCATCGCGCTCGACGCTTTCGTCAATGATGAAACGGCTGGAGATCAGCCCAAGTCCGGCTGCGACCGAGACGATGATCGCCAGGCTTACCCAGGCATACCAGCGCAACAGGTCGAATGGCTTGCGGCTTGCGCCCCCATCAGCGCTTGCCGGCACTTCAAGCGTGTCTGGACGAGGGACGAGGTCCATGGCGGACTCCACAACTGGGCACCTGTAAGAGGTTATAGCCCAGTGTTGGGGAAACCAGGATGGCAATTGACTTATTTCGCGCCGGGTCACGCTACAGACCCTGCTGCCGGCCAATCTGCGCGCTCAGCGGTGCATCATCAGCCAAACCCTGCAACTTTCGGTATTCACGCAGCACGTTGGGCACATAACGGCGGGTTTCGGCGAATGGAGGCACTACGCGGCCACGGCTCAGTACGGCATCGGGGCCTGCGTTATAGGCGGCCACCGCCAAGGTGATGTCATTGTCGAACAACTTGAGCATGCGCTTGAGGTAGCGCGCCCCACCCTGCACGTTAGCGGCCGGGTCCAACGCATCCTTAACGCCCATCTCCTTGGCCGTCTCGGGCATCAGTTGCATCAGCCCAACCGCGCCTCTGGGTGAACGTGCCTTGGGGTTGTAGCCCGACTCGGCCTTGATCAAGGCATGCAGCAAAGCCTGAGGCACGTCGTGGGCACGCGCGGCGGCGGCAACCTCGTCGGCATAAGGCCGACCCGTGACCCATTGCGCGTTGGCCGGCCCGGACAGCGCCGCGACCTCGCTGATCACCCGCTCATAGTGGCGTCCTGGCCGATGCACGTTGGATAACACATAGCCGCCCTTGGCATCGATGGAGATATACACATCGGCCTGAGCAGCACCCGCCGCTAGCCAGATAAGTCCCAGGATAATTCCACGCATGTCGGTCACCTCCCCGTCGTGGCCCCCGATGTGGGGGATATGCCCCGGAAAACCCGAGGTTTGAACCTCTCACGCAAGCACTGTGCCGCTTGCCATCGCCCATGGCGCAAGGCCGCGAGGCAGACGTGCACGACAGTTGCATAAGGCTTGGCGAGAACTGCCTAACCGCACTGGAGGGTTTCACCATGCAGCGCAGATCCCACGCCCAGAGAGGCTTCACCCTGCTTGAACTGTTGGTGGTGCTGGTGGTGCTCGGCTTGCTGGCCGGCATCGTCGCCCCCAAGTACTTCAGCCAACTCGGCCGCTCCGAAGCGAAAGTGGCCCGCGCCCAGATCGAAGGGCTAAGCAAAGCCCTGGACCTGTATCGCCTGGAAGTCGGTCACTACCCCAACAGCGAGCAAGGCTTGCAGGCCCTGGTCAGTGCGCCGAGCGGCGAGGCACGCTGGTCGGGCCCGTACCTGCAGAAAGCCGTGCCGCAAGACCCCTGGGGCCGCGCCTATATCTACCGCCAACCCGGCGAAAACGGTGGCGAGTACGACCTGCTGTCGATGGGCAAGGATGGCCAGCCCGGAGGCGATGGGGAAAACGCCGAAGTCACCAGCTGGCAGTAAGGAGAGCGACTATGCGCTACCACCTCAAAGCATTGGGGAGCCAAGGCGTCGTTGAGCTGCAGATCGACGCCGAGGATGCCGAGCAGGCGCGCCGCCAGGCCCAGGCGCAAGGCCTGCGGGTGGTCAGCCTGCGCGGCCAGGCCAGCAGTCTGCGTGGCTTGCCCTGGCGGCGTGCCCCGGCGTTCGACCTGGTGCTGTTCAGCCAGGAACTGAGCACCCTGCTCAACGCCGGCCTGCCGCTGATCGATGCCCTGGAAAGCCTGGCCGAAAAAGCCCCTGGCGGGTCGTCCCGCAAGGTGCTCGAACAACTGGTACGGCAGCTGTATGAAGGCCGCTCGCTGTCCCAGGCGCTAAGTCAGCAACCGCAGGTGTTTCCAACCCTGTATGTGGCGCTGGTGCAGTCCAGCGAGCGCACCGGCGCCCTCGGCGATGCCCTGTGCCGTTACATCGGCTACCGCCAGCGGCTGGACCTGGTCCGGCAGAAATTGGTGGGGGCCTCGGTGTATCCGTTGCTGTTGCTGCTGGTTGGGGGCGGTGTGGTGCTATTTTTGCTGGGCTATGTGGTACCGCGCTTCAGTTTGGTGTTCGAGGGCATGGGCACTGAACTGCCCTGGCTGTCGCGAGTACTGATGCAGATTGGCCTGTTCCTGCATGCGCAGATGCTGCCACTGGCACTGGCTACGCTTGGCGCGCTGACGGTGCTGGCGCTGATGCGCCGTAACCCGGCGTTACGGCGCTGGCTGGGGCGGCAAATACGGCGCTTTGGGGCACTGCACCAGCGCTTGCTGATGTATGAGCTGGCGCGCTTCTACCGCTCGCTGGGGATCTTGCTGCAAGGCGGGATATCCATTCTGACCGCCATGGGCATGGCCCGTGGGCTGCTTGGCAGCGGCACCGCGCAGGGGCTTGAGCAAGCCAGCCAGCGGGTCGCTGAAGGCCTTCCGCTGTCCGATGCACTGGAGGCTGGCGGCTTGGTGACGCCAGTGTCGCTGCGCCTGCTCAGGGCCGGCGAGCAGTCGGGCAACCTGGGCGAGATGCTCGAGCGCTGCGCCGACTTTCATGACCAGGAAGTCGGCCGCTGGGTGGAATGGTTCGTGAAACTGTTCGAGCCTTTGCTGATGACCTTCATTGGCCTGCTGATCGGCCTGATCGTGATCCTGATGTACATGCCGATCTTCGAGCTGGCTTCGAGCATTCATTGAGCGCCGGCCTCAATAATCGAAGCGATCCACCGCCCGCCGCCGCTCGTTGTCATCGCGCCGGTCATAGGCGGCGGTGGTCTGGATATTGGCATGGTGGGCCAGCTTCTGCGCGATCGACAGGTCATGCTCCTCGATCACCCGGGTGATGAAGGCCCGGCGAAAATCATGGGGCATGATCTTCACCCCGACCTGGGCGCCACGCTGGCGAGCGATGTAATAGATGGCATGCTTGGTGATCCGCGCGCGGGTGATGTGATTGCCCCGGCGAATTCGATTGAACAGAAAGCCGTCATCGCCCTCACCTTCCGCTAACTGCGCCCGGCGCAGGTCGAGCCAGGCCTGTAGCTTTTCGAAAGCCCAGGCCGGCGCATACTTGACCAACTGGCGGTTGCCCTTGCCCACCACTTGCAGGCTGCGGGCCTGGAAGTCGACCTGGGCCAGATCGACATCGACCGATTCAGACTTGCGCATGCCGGTGCCGTACAACAAGGCAATGATCGCCGCATCGCGTACACCTTGCGGGCGTGGATCGGCGGCGCAGACGTCCATCAGCTCTCGAATCAGGCTACGGCGCAGATTGCGCCCCGGTGGCAAGCGGCTGCCGCTGTCTGGCTTGACTTCGCGTATGCGCAGCAACTGCTCGTGGTCGATCAGGCCCTGGCGCCAGGCTTCATTCATCACCCCGCGCACCGCGTTGACATACAACGACGAGGTATTCGGCGCATAGCCATCGGCACGCAGCGCCGCCACCAGAGCGATGACATGGCCAGGCTCAAGCCGGTGCCACGGCACCTCTTCGATATCGCAATCGACGAACCCCAGGCGGTCGGCGCCATCCTGGAGAATGTAACGCATGGTCAACTGGCTGGAGGGCGCCAAGCGCGCCAGATACTGCAGCAGCGGATTGTGCAGGAGATCAGACAAAACGTGGATCCTGTAGCGTGAAACGGGGGCGAAAACGGTGCCATCACCTTGATATACAAGGGCTTTGCGCAGTGTCAAGGCGTTGATGGTACCTCATTCCTACTGCTCTGATCGAACCTGAGGCCCAGCCCCTGGGTGGGCTAGAGTGGTAGCCATGACCATTGAGCGCCGAGGCAGCATGGCTTTGCACCGTTTGACCCGCACCCACCCGCGCCTGAGCTTCGCCGCCCTTGCCGGACTGGTGGGCGCCTGGCTGATCCCAGCAGATGATCTGACCCAACACATTCTCGCGGGCTGGAACCTGGGCGTCTGGCTGTACTTGCTGTTGGTCGCCTGGCTGACCTGGCGGGCCACGCCTGACACGGTGCGCAAGGTCGCCCGGGTCGAGGATGAGAACGCAGCGCTGGTGCTGTTCACCGTGTGCATCGCGGCTATCGCCAGCCTTGCCGCAGTGACCCTGCAACTGGTGTCCAGCCGCGGCCTGCAAGGCAGTGCGCTCGCCTTGCACTACCTGTACACCGGGCTGACGGTGGCGGGCTCCTGGCTGCTGATCGGCTGCATCTTCAGCCTGCATTACGCGCGCCTGTTCTACACCGACAAAGGCCACCAGCCGCTGTTGCGCTTTGCCGACAGCGAGCGCAACCCCGACTACTGGGACTTTCACTACTTCTCCTTCACCATCAGCGTCGCTGTGCAGACCTCTGATGTCGGTGTCGGCGGCCGGGGCATGCGCCGGGTGGTGCTGGCCCACTCACTGGTAGGCTTCGTATTCAATACCGCCATCCTGGGTTTCACCATCAACATTGCTGCCGGCCTGCTTGGCGCAAATTAGCTGCACCGTCGGTCGGAAACTGCTGGGCAGGCGCAGGCGGAAAAACAGCACAGCCCTCCTCTCGCCCCAGTACCTGCGGGCGGCGAAAACGTTTGCCTGCCAACTGCCGCCGTCAGGCCTCCAAGCAGGTGCTGTGACCGCCGTCATGCATTAGCACATTTGTCATATTTTCTGCGGGACACTGCCATGCCAAGTGCTATCGTTACAGTCCCACCGGCCGCATGAGTGGCCACATGATCACCGCGTTCAAGACGAGGACAAGGAGGCTGGCATGAACAAGATGACGTTCCCCAACGCCTGCCAGGTGATGCGCTGGCACTTCCACCCTTTGGGGTTCGAAGCCAGCATGGATGCGCCGCGCAGCATGATCGCCCGCCTGTTCGACCGCGCCACTGGCGAAACCGTACTGGCCATCGCCGGCATTCCCTGTGCGGCGATCATGGCCGCTGCCGATGTCGAACGGATCATCGAAGCGGTAGAAGATGAGATGGCCGCGTTCGTCCCGTCGTTCGCCTTGCGCGACGCGGTCTAGCCGACCTGCTGCTGTTTTTCCCGCAATGCCACCAGCCCTGCCATGAACTGCTCGGCAGGTACCGGCCTGCCCATCAGGTAGCCCTGCAGCGAATCGCACCCCAAGCGGGTGAGAAAGTCTTGCTGGCGATCGGTCTCGACCCCCTCGGCAACAATCCGCAGGCCCAGTGCCTGGCCAAGGGCGACGATGGCCGAGACGATCGCGGCGTCATCGCTGTCGTGCTCAAGATCACGGACGAATCCGCGATCGATCTTCAGTTCGTTGGCCGGCAGGCGCTTGAGGTACATCAGGCTCGAATAGCCGGTGCCAAAGTCGTCGATGGAAATGTCCACACCCATGTCGGACAGCTTCTGCAGCACGGTCAGGCTGGCATCGGCGTCGTGCATGGCCGTGGTTTCGGTGATCTCCAGGGTCAAGCGGTTGGCGGGCAGCTGATTGCGCTGCAAGGCGCTGGCAACACTGGCCACCAGGCCTGCGTGGCAAAACTGGATCGCCGACAGGTTGACCGCCATGCGCCAGTCTTGATGCCCCTGCTCCAGCCACTCGCGCATCTGCCGACACGCTTCATCGAGCACCCACTCACCGATGGGGATGATCAGCCCGGTTTTTTCCGCAAGGCCGATGAAGCGGTCCGGCAGCAGTAGCCCCTGCTGCGGATGATCCCAACGCAGCAACGCCTCGGCACCAATTGGCTGACGCAGGGTAGCGTCGAATTTAGGCTGGTAATGCAGGCGGAACTGACCAAGCTCCAACGCCGCGCGCAGGTCCTGGAGCAATTGCAGCTGCTGGCGAGCGTTGCTGTTCATCGACACGTCGAAAAAGCTGTAGCCGTTCTTGCCTGCGCTCTTGGCGTGGTACATCGCCGCATCGGCGTTACGCAGCAGTTCGAGCTGATCGACGCCGTTGCCCGGATAGAGGACGATGCCCAGGCTCGCGGTCAGTTGCAGGTCGTGCTCGGCCACGCGAAATTGCCGCGAGACCAGGTTGACCTGCTTGGCCGCCACATCCATGGCGTCTTCCGGCTCTTGCAGCTCGACCAGCAGGACGAACTCATCGCCGCCAATCCGCGCCAGGGTGTCCTGGCTGTGCAAGTGACCACGCAGGCGCGAGGCGACAGCCTTGAGCAACTGATCACCGACATGATGGCCAAACGCATCGTTAACCGGCTTGAAGCCGTCCAGGTCGATGAACATCAGCGCGAAACAACCGCCCTGCTCGGCCACCTTGCCGATTGCCTGGTCGATCCGATCAGCCAGCAGGGTGCGGTTGGGCAAGCCGGTAAGGATATCGTGCAGCGCCAACTGGGTGAGTTCCTGGTTGGCTAGCGTCAGCGACCGCGCAAGCTCTGCGGTGCGCGCTTCCAGCCGGGCATCGAGGACCGA
>Ga0213821_1000061_pt1 | contig 71249 bp, 50 predicted proteins | sample MC6MC0909MG_FD_179894 | JGI IMG/M metagenome (GOLD analysis project Ga0213821, IMG submission 179894) | Enriched soil aggregate microbial communities from Iowa State University, Ames, United States - MC6-MC0909-MG | ecosystem: Environmental > Terrestrial > Soil > Unclassified | place: USA: Iowa...
CGATTTCCTTCTGCAGGGCCGCCGGCGAGATCACCACGCCGTTGCCGATCAGGCACAGCGCGTCTTCGCGCAGGATGCCCGACGGAATCAGGTGCAGCACGGTCTTCTTGCCATTGATGACCAGGGTATGGCCGGCGTTGTGACCGCCCTGGAAACGCACTACGGCACCGATTTCCTCGGTGAGCAGATCGACGATCTTGCCCTTGCCTTCATCGCCCCACTGGGCACCAAGCACTACGACAGACTGACCCATGACGGGCTCCTCGAATTGTTGCGGCCATCGGGGCCGCGGACGGGTAAACCGTAGCAGGGTCGGCCAGCGCGGGGGTGACGGCTCCAATCGGGGAGCGGTCGGCGATGGCAGGCCCAGACACGGAAAAAGCCGAACGGGGAGGCCCGTCCGGCTTTTGTGCATTATCCGGGTTTCCGGGGTCGGCCGCCACCCCGGGGGGTGGCGGGTTCAACCGGCGGTCAGCGGTCGTTCTTCATGTACTGCAGGAACGGATCGTTTTTATCCAGCACGATCACCCCGTTGCCGTCGGTCATGGAGTTCCGGTAGGCCTCCAGGCTGCGGTAGAACGAGAAGAACGACGGGTCGGCCGAGCCGGCCTTGCCGTAGATCCGCGCGGCTTCGGCGTCGCCGGCACCGCGCAGGCGCTGGGCGTCACGCTCGGCCTCGGCCACGATCACCGTGCTTTCGCGGTCGGCCTGGGCGCGGATGGTCAGCGACTGCTCCTCACCCTCTGCGCGCAGCTTGGCGGCTTCCTGCTTGCGCTGTGCGCGCATGCGCTCGTACACGTCGCTGATCACCTGGCTGTCGGTGGGCAGGTCGATCTGCTTGATGCGCAGGTCGATGATCTGCATGCCCAGCCCCTTGACCGCCTCGTTGATGCCGGTCAGCTGGCCGGCGATCAGTTCGCTGCGGTCGCCGGACACCAGCTGCTGCAACGAACGCGAGTTGATCTGGTTGCGCAGCGAGTCGGTGATGATCGGTGCCAGGCGGGCGTCGGCCACGCTGGCGTCGCCGCCGGTCGCGCGGTAGTAGGCGCGCACGTCGGAAATGTAGCCAATGGCGAAGAAGTCGACGCTGACGTCCTTCTGTTCGGCGGTGAAGTAGCGTGCCGGCGCGGTGGCGAGCACCTTCAGGCGGCGGTCGAACACCCGCACCGATTCCACCACCGGCACCTTGAAGTGCAGGCCCGGCTTGATGTCCGAACGCACCACCTTGCCGAGGTTGAGCACCATCGCTGTCTGGTCCTCACGGACCACGTACACCGAGCCCAGCAGGGCCAATACTGCGGCAACGGCCAGGCCGATCCACAACGAACTCTTCATCGGATGGCTCCTTCACGACCGGTCGGTCGCGTGGTCGGGCGCTCGGTAGTGCGCGCGCCGTCCACCGGCGTGCTGGCCGGCAGCGACGGCATCATCACTTCCGGGGTTACCAGCGGCGTGCTGCCGGTGGCGGCGCCGGCGCGATTGTCGGGCATGGGCACGTAGATCAGCTGGCGACCATCGCCACCGATCACCTTGCGGTTTTCCTTCAGCACGCTTTCCACGGTTTCCAGCCACAGGCGCTTGCGGGTGACGTCCGGGGCGCCCTGGTACTGCTGCTGGAGCAGGGTGAAGCGTTCGGCGTCGCCTTCGGCGCGGGCCACGGCGGCCTGCTTGTAGCCTTCGGCGGTGGTACGGGCGCGCGAGGCCTGGCCACGGGCTTCCGGCACGACCTTGGCCGCATAGGCCTGGGCTTCGTTGATCAGGCGTTCCTTGACCTGCTGGGCACCGTTGACCTCGTCGAAGGCCGGCTTGACCTCTTCCGGCGGACGCGCGTCGGGCAGGGTCAGGCCGGTCACCACCAGGCCGGTGCGGTAGGCCTTGAGCGCGGCCTGCAGGCGTTCCTGCGCGACCACGGCCAGCGGCCCACGGTTGTTGAGCACCGCGTTGAGGTCGGCACGACCGACCTGCTCGCGTACCGCGCTCTGCGCGGACTGCTCCAGCACCTGGTTGGCGTCGACCGAACCGAACAGGTACAGGCGCGGGTCGTCGATGCGGTACTGCACGTTGAGCGACACGCGCACGATGTTCTCGTCGCGGGTCAGCACCGGCACGTCGCTGCTGAAGGTCTTGATCTGGGTCGCGTTGACCTTGGTCACCGACTCGATCGGCCACGGCAGCTTGAAGTTCGGGCCCGGCTGCAGGATGCGCGAGAACTGGCCGAAGCGCAGGACCACGCCGCGTTGCTGTTCGCCGATCAGCTGGAAGCTGGAGAACAGCAGCAGCAGGACCACTGCCACCACCACCCAGCGCAGGATGCCGCCATCGAACAGGTCCTTGAGCGGTCCGGGCAGGCCGCCCCAACCACCGCCACCGCCGCTGCCACCGCGGGGACCGAACGGCCCTCGTCGATTCTCGTCGGGGCCTTGTCCGCCCTTGTTGCCGCCGGGTGTATTCCAGGCCATGCACGCTCCATCAGTAAAGGTTGCCTGCGGGCCAGTCCCGCACCGTCAACCGTTGAATCCCGCCCGATTCTACTAGATGGGGCTGGCCGACAGGATTGGAAGGGCGAATGCGTCGCAGGTCGCGATTCATCCCCCTGCCCCGGGCGTCGGCGCCCACCCGCGCGGCAGGCCGCGCTAAGGTGGAGACCCCGTTCCCAGCAGGCCACGCCATGGCAGTCCCCGACCGGTTCACCGCGTTCCGCATCCACCAGGACGAGCAGGGCCACCGCAGCGGGCTCGAACCGGTGGCCCTGGACCAGCTCGATCACGGACAGGTGGTGGTGCGCGCCGAGTGGTCGTCGGTGAACTACAAGGATGCGCTGGCCGGCACCGGCAAGGGCCGGATCCTGCGCCGGTTCCCGCTGGTGGGCGGGATCGACGTGGCCGGCACGGTGGTCGCTTCCAGCGACCCGGCCTGGCGCGAGGGCGACGCGGTGCTGGCCACCGGCTGCGGGCTGAGCGAGACCCGTGATGGCGGTTACAGCCAGTACGTGCGGCTGGAGGCCAGCGCGGTCATCGCGCGCCCGGCCGCGCTTGGCGCGCGCGAGGCGATGATCATCGGCACGGCCGGCTTCACCGCTGCGCTGGCCCTGCTGCGCATGCTCGACAACCGCCTCACCCCCGGGCACGGACCGCTGGCGGTCACCGGCGCCACCGGCGGGGTCGGTTCACTGGCGGTAGACATCTTCAGCCGCGCCGGGTTCGAGGTGCACGCGATCAGCGGCAAACCCGACCAGGCCGGGTACCTGCACGGGCTGGGGGCGCAGCAGGTGCTGCCGCGCGACACCCTGGCCACCGGGCGGCCGATGGAATCGGCGCGCTTCGGCGGCGGGCTGGACAACGCCGGCGGCCCGATGCTCGCCAGCCTGCTGGCCCAGACCGTGCCCTATGGAAGCGTGGTCAGCGCCGGCCTGGCCGCCAGCCCGGCGCTGGACATGACGGTGATGCCTTTCATCATCCGCGGGGTGTCGCTGCTGGGCGTGTCGTCGTCTTCGGCCCCGCGTGCGCTGCGCGAGCAGGTCTGGGAGCGGTTGGGCGACGACTGGAAGCCACGGCACCTGGACAGCATCTGCACGCGCGAGATCGGGTTGGACGGGCTGCCCAAGGTGTTCGAGGCGATGCTGGCCGGGGACGCGCGCGGCCGCACCGTGGTCCGGATCGACTGAGCGTTGCAGCTGGGCGACGGACGGCGCGGCGGACGCTTCACGCTGACATCGGCGCAGCACTACACTGCGGACATCACTTGGGGAACAACATGGCACGCATTCTGATCGTCGACGATTCTCCGTCGCAGCAGCTGGGCATCCGGCGCATCGTCGAAAAGCTGGGGCACGAAGTATTGACGGCCGAGGATGGCCAGGCGGGCGTCAACCTGGCCAAGGAGCAGCTGCCCGACCTGGTGCTGATGGACGTGGTGATGCCGAACCTCAACGGTTTCCAGGCCACCCGTACGCTGGCGCGCGAAGCCACCACGCGACACATCCCGGTGATCCTGGTCACCACCAAGGACCAGGACACCGACCGCATGTGGGGCATGCGGCAGGGGGCCAAGGCCTACATCACCAAGCCGTTCTCCGAAGACGAACTGTCCGAGGTGCTGGAGCGGGTGTTCAGCGGGCAGCAGCCGCCTTCTGCCTGAAGAAGCGTACCGACCAACGGTCGGTACCTACCGCTTGGTGGACCGACCAACGTTCGGTACCTGCCTGTCGCGTGGACCGACCGTGGGTCGGTACGCCGGCTAGATCTTTTCGCCGAATGCCTTGGCCAATGACCGGTACGCCTTCTTCTGCGCGTCATCGGTCGGCACCGGCGCAATGATTTCCAGCTCCACGATCTGGTCGCCATCGGGATTGCCGGGCAGGCCGCGGCCGCGCAGGCGCAGCTTGCGGCCTGCGTCGGAGCCGGCCGGTACCTTCAGCTCCACCGCACCGCCAAGGGTGGGCACGCTGATCGAAGTGCCCAGTGCGGCCTGCCACGGGGTCACGTCCAGGGTATACAGGATGTTGCGACCGTCCACTTCGAACTGCGGGTGCGCGGCGTATTCCACTTCCAGCAGCAGGTTGCCGCCGTTGGTGCCCTGCCCGGCCAGCCGGATCACCTGGCCCGGGCGGATGCCCTTGGGCACGCGCACATCCAGCTGCTTGCCGTTGACGGTGATGCGCAGGCTGTCGCCGGCGTAGGCCGCTTCCAGCGGCACCGACAGCTTGGCGCGGGTGTCGCGCACCGCCTGCGGGCCGGCACCGGCGCCACCGAAGCCGCTGGCCCGGCCGGCACCACCGCCGCCCCGCTGGCGTGCGAACAGGCTTTCGAAGAAATCGCTGAAGCCACCGCCGCCGGCGCCACCGCCGAACACTTCCTCGAAGTCGAAGCCCTGCCCGCCGCCGTAGTTCGGCGGGGTGTGGAACTCCTCGCCCGGGCGGTAGCCCTGGGCCTTGAGCTGGTCATAGGCGGCGCGCTTCTGCGGGTCGCGTAGGGCCTCGTAGGCTTCGTTGACCGCCTTGAACTTCTCTTCCGCTCCGGCTTCCTTGCTCACGTCCGGGTGGTACTTGCGTGCCAGCCGGCGGTACGCGGTCTTGATCTCGGCATCGCCTGCCGTGGGTTCCACGCCCAGGGTGGCGTAGTAGTCCTTGAATTCCATCCATACACCTCGAATAGGTTCGGCCACCCGCGCCGGCGGGGACCCTGCCCGCAATTCTAGCGGCTGGGCACCCCCATGCCGTGATCGGCGGCTGATCCTGCGCAATGCTGCGGCCGTCAGGCACGGGTACGGTGGCCAGATGGGAATGAACAGGCGATTTTCAATCCTTTGACGCGGCCCTCCCATGGCCCTGTCTACCCTTTCCCTGCACCAGGAGCTCCCATGACCATCCACGTTGGCGACCGCATACCCGAAGTCACCCTCAAGCGCATCCGCGAGGGCATGGAAACCCTGGACACCGCCGCGCTGTTCGACGGCCGCAAGGGGGTATTGTTCGCCGTACCCGGCGCCTTCACCCCGACCTGCTCGGCGCGCCACCTGCCCGGCTACATCGAGCATTTCGCCGATTTCCGCCAGCGCGGCATCGACGTGTTCTGCATGGCGGTCAACGATCCGTTCGTGATGAAAGCCTGGGGCGAGAGCCAGCAGGTGCCCGATGGCCTGCAGCTGTTGTCCGACGGCAACGGCGACTTCACCCGCGCGCTCGGCCTGGAACTGGATGCCAGCAGTTCCGGGATGGGCATGCGCTCGCGCCGCTTCGCGCTGTACGTGGAAGACGGCGTGGTACGCGAAACCTTCGTCGAAGCGCCCGGCACGTTCGAGGTGTCTTCGGCCCAGTACGTGCTGGAGCACCTGCCCAGCTGATCCCACCGCAACAGAGGACCCCGGCCAGCCATGTCAAAGCCAGCCAAGCAGAACCCCAACCCGACCTCCAACGAAGGCGCCGCCCCGCACGGGAGCCGGCCGCCCGGCATCAGCGATACCGCGACCCTGCGTGCCAGGGCGCGCAAGGACATCGAAGATGGCGCCATCACCGACAGCTACAGCGCCGACCGCGAGGCGGTGATCAAGCTGCTCAACGATGCGCTGGCCACCGAGTACGTCTGCGTGCTGCGCTACTACCGTCATTACTTCATGGCCAAGGGCATGCTGGCCGATGCGGTCAAGGGCGAATTCCTCGAGCACGCGCAGCAGGAACAGGCGCATGCCGGCAAGCTGGCCGAGCGCATCGTGCAGCTGGGCGGCGAACCCGACCTCAATCCCGACACGCTGACCCGGCGCTCCCATGCCGAATACAAGGAAGGCAGCGACCTGCGCGACATGGTCCGCGAGAACCTGATCGCCGAGCGCATCGCCATCGACAGCTACCGCGAAATGATCAATTTCGTTGGCGACAAGGACACCACCACCAAGCGGATCCTCGAGGAAATCCTGGCCCAGGAAGAAGAGCACGCCGACGAGTTTGCCGACCTGCTCGAAGGTTGGATCGGAGAGTAACGTCACCCGGTAATGCGCCGGCAATGCAATCGCATTGCCGGCAGTGCTAAGGTCGGGCCGATCCCACTGCAAGGACTGCATCGTGACCCTGACCCTGCTTCGTGCGCCGCTTGTCGCTGCCCTGTTTGCCTCCGCCACCACGGTGGCCCAGCCGTCACCCGCACCGGACGCGCGCACGCCCCCTGCCCCGCATTGCCTGGACGCCCGCGCGGTACGCCAGATGGAGCAGGCCAGCCCGGAGGCCATCGCGGTACTCGGAAGCAACGGCCAGGCGTACCGCCTGGACTTCGCAGCAGCCTGCCCCGGCGTCAACGACGCCGGGCAGGTCCGCCTGGACGCGCCGGATGGCTGGGCCTGCGGTCGCCCCAGCGAGCGGCTGGTGGTGGACGGGCGCAGCTGCCCGGTGGCGGCGGTCAGCGTCCTGGACAACCGCAGCTTTGCCGAAGTGGCGCGCGAGAGCAGCCGTCAGTTTGCGGCCACGCTGCCGGCGGTGACCGTGACTGCCAAGGGGGCGGCGACGAGCCGGGCGCGACAAGCCTTCCAGGGCTCACCCGAGTTCTGTTTTGCTACCCGTAATGTTCGCGGCTGGAGTGAAGACCCCAGCGGGGTCGTGGTGGAAACCAATCCGCGCAGCAACGGCGGCCACCGTTACTACCGCGTCGAGCTGGGCGCCAGCTGCAGCATTCTTGCCGGCGCTACCGAGGTGGACTTCCAGTCCGGCTACCAGAACGGGCTGATCTGCGGCAATCCGGGCGACCGGATCGTGATGCAATCCACCGGCATCGAGAACGATGGACGCTCGTATACACCGCGCTTTGCGCGTCCGGGTTGCGCGGTGATGGCGGTCTACCCGAAGGAATAGGTACCGAGCAACGGTCGGCACCTACCGAAGCACCCGGAACCGCACCTGGGTCCAGGCGCCGTCGGCGGCGAGCGCGGTGAGCGTGTGCTCGCCGGCTTCGTCGAAGTCGCGCTGGAAGCTGCGCGTGCCTTCGCTGCGCGCGATCCAGCGGCCGTCCAGCAGCCAGTCCACCGCGTGTTCGCTGCCCAGCGCGCGCAGCTGCAGGCGCACGCCGTGCTCGGCATTGGGCGCGCGGGCCAGCGTGGCGCGGTCGTTGAGGCCCTCGATATGCAGGCTGCCCGAGCCGCTGCGGCCGTCATCGCGGCAATCCGGCGACAACGCCGGCAGCTGCGCGGCCTGGCGCTGGGCCAGCGGCAACCATGGCGACACCAAGGCTGGCCAGCGTGCGATTTCACGGCGCTCGGCCTGGTGCGGTTCGCTGCATTCCGGTGACAACCGCAGGCCGGTGCGCGCGTCCACGTCGAAGGCCTGCCGCCCTGCCTGCCACAGCCGCGCGTCGCGTTCGGCGAACGTGGGGGGCACCACGTCATCGAGGATGTAGGCCTGCAGCCGTCGCCGGCACAGCGCCGCTGGCGTGCTGTCGGCGCGCTCGCCAGTGGGCCAGCACACCTCGGCCTGGGTGACGTTGGCGGGCAGTGGCGCGGCGGCGGCGTCACCACGCTGGCGCGGTAGGCTGTCCACCACCTCGAACATCAGCGGCAGCGCGGTCACCGCGCCGTACTGGCCCGGCAGCGGGGTGCCATCCGGCCGCCCCACCCACACCCCCACCGTGTAGTGGCGCGTGCTGCCGATCGCCCAGGCATCGCGATAGCCGTAGCTGGTGCCGGTTTTCCAGGCCACTCGCGGGCGGCCAGTGACATCGAACGTGCCCGCGCCGTAGCCCGGACGCGGATTCGATTCGAGTACTTCGCGGGTGATCCAGGCCGCGCCCGGCGACATCAGTCGCCGCTCGATCACCGCATCATCGGGTGTGTAGCGCACCCGACCGGCGATGCCGTTGCGGTTGAATGCGGCGAAGGTCCCCACCAGATCCTCCAGCCGCGCGCCGGTGCCGCCCAGGATCAGCGACAGGTTGGGAGCGCTGCCGTGCGGAAAGCGCAGGGTGATGCCGGCGTGCGACAGGCGTGCGGCGAAGCGGGCCGGGCCGACCCGGTCCAGCAGGTCCACCGCCGGGACGTTGAGCGACAGCCGCAGTGCGGTGGCGGCACTGACCGGACCGTTGAACGCCGCATCGAAGTTTCCCGGCCGGTACCCGGAAAAGCTCTGCGGCGCATCCACCATCAGGCTTTCGGAGTGGATCAGGCCGTCGTCGATGGCCATGCCATACAGGAACGGCTTGAGCGTGGAGCCCGGCGATCGCCACGCCTGCACCATGTCCACGTGACCCAGCCGCTGCTTGTCGCCGAATGCCACCGAACCCACGTAGGCACGCGCCTCCAGCGTGCGGTTGTCCACCACCAGCAGCGCTGCGGAGGTGCGTTCGGGCAGCTGCGAGAAGTAGGACGCCACGCGCTCTTCCAGCGTGCGCTGCAGCCCGCTGTCCAACGTGCTCTGGATGCGCGCGGCGCGCGGTTGCGCGGCATGCAGACGCTGCGCCAACAGGGCCGCGCGAAGCGGCGGCTGCAGCGCGCGGGTCACCACCGCTTCGATGCGCGCATCGTCGACCTCCTCGCGCGTCCATACCCCCAGCGCGACCATGCGTTCGAGCACTTTGTCGCGCGCGGCCTGCGCCGCCTCCGGATGACGGTCCGGGCGCAACCGGCTGGGCGACTGCGGCAACACCGCCAGCAGTGCCGCTTCGGCATGCGACAGCTGCGCGGCTGGCTTGCCGAGGTAGGCCCAGCTGGCCGCTTCGACGCCTTCAATGGTGCCGCCGTAGGGCGCGCGCTCCAGGTACAGCGCCAGGATCTGCGCCTTGGTCAGGTGCAGCTCCAGCTGCAGCGCGCGCAGCAGCTGCTTGGCCTTGCCCCACGGCGTTCGCGTGTGCGGGTCGAGGATGCGCGCCACCTGCATGGTCAGGGTGGAACCACCCGAAACGATCCGCCGTTCCAGCAGCCACTGCTTGCCGGCGCGCAGCAACGCCCACGGGTTGACCCCGGGGTGGCGCCAGAACCAGCGGTCTTCGTAGTTCAGCAGGGCCTGCAGGTACAGCGGCGAGACACTGTCTGCCGTGGCCGGGTAGCGCCATACGCCATCGGCGTCGGCAAACGCACGCAACGGCGTGCCATCGCCGGCCACCACCAGCGTGCTGGTATCGCGCTGCTTCGGCAGCGGCGGCGGAAACGCCAGGTCCAGCACCAGCAGCAGCGCCAGCAGCGCCGCCGTACCCCAGCGCAGTGCCGGCCACAGCCAGGGCCGCCAGCGGGTCCAGCGCAGTCGGGGAAGAACGGTCTTCATTGCATCACCGCCGGCGGTGCGGACGCCGGCAGCTGCCGGCGCCCGCGAAGAGTCACGGCTGGACCACCGTCAGGGTGGTCGGGTTGCTGCGCCCTACCCCGCGCAGGTCGGGACGGTACATGTCTTCGACCAGCGGCGGCGGCACCGTGTAGGTGCCGGGGGTGACCGCACGCACCAGGTAGAACACCTTGGCGGTGCTTCCACGCGAGAGCTTGAGTGCGGCCACGTAACGGTCGTCGCGGAACTCCTCGTGGCGCAGCGTGGCCGCCTCGCCCCGGTCTTCCACGCGCAGCCCATCGACCACCACGTCGGCCCACTGCTTGGCATCGCCCAGGTTGAAGTTCTCGATTTCCAGGCCGGCCGGCAACAGGTCGGTCAGCAGCGCGTCGGGCATGTCCACGTTGGGGGTGACACTGACGCGCACGATCAGCGCTTCGCCTTCCTTCAGCGCACGCGGGGTCCACGGCTTGCCATCGGTGGTGAACCAGCTGCGCTCCACGCCGAGGGTGCGACTGTCGGGCTCCGGCGCGGTGCGCGGAATGCCGGCCACTTCCAGGCTGGCGAACATCGGCGGTTCGCCCTTCGGGCTGAAACGCACGCCCTTGGCCAGCGCGGCGTAGTCGAAGCTGCGGCCGAACATGCGGCGCGCGGCAATGGCCTCCACCTCGCCGCCGATGGCCAGCTCGCCGGATACCTGCTTCTGCTGGTTGGCGGCCAGTGCCTTGCCCAGGCGCGCGATGGCGACCTGCTCCTGGGTGCTCAGCCACATCCAGCCGTTGCTGCGCCGGGCATCCAGCGCCCGGCCCAGCTCCACGGCGCGTGCGTCGTAGGCCGGCTTGGACAGCTTGCGCTCGTGCAGCAGCGCGATCATCAGCGCGTCGTCGCGAACCGCGCTGCCGTAATCACCGAAGTACTGAGGACGCTCGCTGCTGGGCTTGGCGAAGCCGGCGGCAATGGCCGCGTCGCCGCGCTTGTGGTCACCCTGCAGTGACAGCGCGATGCCCAGGTGGACCAGCGACAGGCCGGTCAGCGACTTGCTGCGCTCGTTGTCGTACAGCGCGCGCAGGGTGCCCAGCGGCGCGCGGTTGACGCGTGCCAGCACGTAGCCCGAGTAGGCCTGGTTGGCGAACTTCAGGTTCTCGCGGCGCTCTTCGCCATAAAACTGGTTGCCGCCGGACAGCAGGTCCTCGCTGAGCCGGTTAAGCGCCTTCTGCAGCACACCGTCGGGCACGGCGAAACCGGCGTCCTTGGCATCGAGCAGGAACTCGGCGACGTACGGGGTCAGCCACGGATTGACGTAACCATCGTCGCCCCACATCGAGAAGTTTCCGTTGGCCACCTGCATCGAGGCCAGCCTGCCGAACGCGCCTTCCATGCGCTCGCGGCGGGCCTTGGCATCCAGGCCATCGGCGCCGAGCATGGCCGAGGTGGCTTCATCCAGCATCAGCGCGGCGTAGCCCTTGCTGGTGGTCTGCTCGGCACAGCCATAGGGATACTTCAGGGCGCCGTCGAGTGCGCTGGCGAACGGGATCGGCGGCAGCGCGCTGACCAGCATGCGCGCGGTGACCGAATCGTCCATCAGGCCATCGGCCAGGCCGGCGCCCAGTTCCACGTCGGCCAGCGGGTCCAGCGTGCGGGTCTGCGCACGCAGCACCTGCGGCCACGCGGCGCGCACCGGCAGGTCGTAGCGGCGGTCGACCTTGAAGCCGTTGCCGTCGACCCGCACCCGCACCTTGGCCACGGTATAGCCTTCGCGCGCGGTGAGCGGGAAGCTCAGCGTGCTCTTGGCATCGGCGTTGAGCTTGAGCGTGCGGCCGGGTTCGCCCAGGGTCAGCGGCCCGATGCCATCGACCTGCACCTTGAACTCGCCGGGCCTGCCGGTGAAGTTCTGCACGTCCAGGGTGACCGTGCTGCGGTCGCCCGGCGCCAGCACGCGCGGCATGCTGGCTTCGGCCAGGATCGGTGCGCGCACCACGGTTTCGATGTCGCGCTTGCCGTACTGGTCGTCGGAATAGACCAGCGCGGAAACGCGCAGGGTGCCGTTGAAGTCCGGCACCTTCAGCGCGATCCGGGCGATGCCCCTGGCGTCCAGCTTCACCGGGCCGGAGAACAGGTCCACGGTCTGCACCCGCGCGGTGGGGCGCTTGGCCTGCGGCAGCGCCGCCAGGGCCATGTCGCCGCCGAACTTGAGCTTGCCGCTGCTGCCGTCGAAGCTTTCGATCACGCGGCTGTAGATGTCATAGGCATCCACGCCCAGCCGACGCTGGGCGAAGAAATGCCCGGCCGCATCCGGCACCGGGAAGCGGGTGATGTTGAGGATGCCGACGTCCACGGCCGACACCGTCACGTGCGCCAGCTTGCCGGCCAGCTGCGGCGCGCTGACCGTGACCGGCAGCGTCTGCTCCGGTCGCATCTGCTTGGGCGCGGACAGGCCCACGGCAACGTTGCGCGCCTTGCGCTCCATCGGCACATGCACCACGCCGACCGCGCGGGCCGGGGTGATCTTGCTGGGTGCGCTGCCGCCGCGGAACACCAGCGCGGTGATGTAGACGTCGTGGCGTTCCCATTCGGCGGTGACCGGGATGTCGAAGGTGCTGCCGGGCTTGGCGTCGATCTCCTGCACGTACAGCATCTTGTCGCTCTCAACCATCAGCACGCCCTTGCCGGCGTGCGGCGGAGTGACCGTGACCCGCACCTTGTCGCCAGCCTTGTAGCCGGTCTTGTCCAGGGCCAGCTTGATCTTGTCCGGGCGTGCATCCAGGCCGCGGTTCTCGTCGTTCCAGCTCCAGCCGGCGTGGAAGGGGTAGCGGCTGGTCAGCCCGGTGGCCGGATCGAACACATCAAGCCGGTACTCGCCCCACTCCACCGGGAAGTCCACGCCCACCGCGGCGCTGCCGGCGTCGACCGTGCGGGATTCCTTGTTCTCGAAGCGGCGGCTGAAGTCGTAATCCCAGCGGTTGTCGTTGAAGGTCCAGTGGTAGTCGCGCAGTTCGCGCACCAGGGTGACCTTCAGGCCCTTGCCTGGCTGCGGCTTGCCGGCCGCGTCCACGCGCATCACTTCAAAGCGCGCGTTGCTGTTGGCGTCGGCGCCATCTTCCGGGTTGAACAACGGGCGCACGCCGACCAGCACCGGGGCCGGCCACAGCACCCGCTTCAGGGTACGGCTGACCGTGCGGCCGCCGGTTTCATACACGCTGCCCGACAGCACCACGGCCACCGGCGCGCTGGCCTTGACCTCGGCCGGCAGGGCCACGTCCTGGCGAAGCCTGCCGTCGGCCGGGAATTCGGTGTCGATCACGTCGCGCGCTTCGCGCGGCAGTTCGAGCGTCGGGTCGCCGAAGAAATAGCCCGGCAGCGATTCCACCGGAGACTGCTCGGCGGCCACGGCCAGGCGCGCGGTGAAGCGGTTGCCGTCGGCCGGGGCGCCGTACAGGTACGCGGCATCGGCCTGCAGCTTGAGCGGCTCGCCTGGCTTGAGGGTCTTCTGCGGGCTGTCCAGGTCCAGCTTCATGCGCTCGGGCAGGAACTCCTCGATGCGCAGGGTCATGCCCTGGATCGCTTCCTTGCTGGCCGGGTTGGTGCGGAATTCGACCTGCCAGCGACCCGTCGGCGCTTCGACCGGGATGGTCTGCTCGAAGCTCAGGTAGCCCTGGTCGCCGGGCTGCAGGCGGGTTTCGCGGAACGTCTTGCCGTCCGGCTGCTTCAGGCGCAGGAACACCGGTTGCGGCTTGACCGGCTTGCCGTCGTTGTCGCGCAGCAGCGCGGAGATGCGCACGGTTTCACCGGGGCGGTACAGATCGCGCCCCGACCAGGCGAACACATCGAACCAGGCGTTGTCGCGGCCGGCCACGGCGAACTCGCTCAGGTCCAGCGCCGGCTGGTTGAACGGCAGCATCGAGGTATCCGGGCCGCTGCTGGCGATCAGCACGTGGCCCGCATCCAGGGTGTACTTCAGCAGCGCATTGCCGTTGCCGTCGGTCGCACCCTTGAGCACCACCTCGCCCTTGGCGTCGAGGATGCGCAGGTCGATCTTCTTCAACGCCGCGCCGCTCTGCAGCGAGGCGGTGTGCACGAACAGGGTGTCCTTGTAGGCGCGGGTGTGCAGGCCGATGTCGCTGACGGTGAAGAAGGCGGTATCGAACTCGCTGTCGAACGAGCCGCTGCGCTTCATCACCGCGAAGTACAGGCCCGGTTCCTGCAGTTCCTTGATGTCCTGGGTGGGCAGGTAGGTGAGCACGCGCTCGTTCTGCTTGCCGCCCAGCACGAAGCGGTTGACGTACACCGGCTCGGCCAGCTGCGACATGGGGGTCTTGTCGCCGTATTCGCTGTCCAGCTCCCAGCTGCCACGGCGTCCGCCGCGCTGGTACTGGCTGAAGAAGCTGGGCAGCTGCTTTTCGCGAACGCGCAGGAACTCCACGTCCACTTCGCCCACGTTGACCGACACCACCGGCAGGCCGCGGCTGTCGCGCGCCGGCAGCACGCTGCCCTGCGAGGCGAAGCCAGCCACCGGCTTGAGTTCACCGCTGAAGACCTTCTGGCGCAGTTCCTTGCCGATCCGGCTGCCGTCAGCGGCGAGCAGGTCCGCCGAGACGATCAGGGTGTACTCCCTGGCCGCCTCCACGAACGGGTAGCGAAGGGTCCTGCCGTCGTCGGACAGGGTCCAGCTGCTGTCCTCGGTGCCGACCTTTTCGCCGAAGCGGACCAGTGTGTCGAACTCCTGGGTGCCGACCAGCGGCCGCGAGAACTCCAGCGCCAGCGAAAGCCCATCGCTCTTCTGGTCGGGGAAGGCACGGAGCAGGGTGAATCCGGTAACCGCTTCGGCCTTGGCGGTGATCGGCGCGCCCGACGCGGCGGGCAGCTGGCCGCTGTCGTTGCGCTTGCAGCCGCCGATGCCCAGTGCCAGGCCGGCGACGAGCGCCACGCCAAGGATTCCCTTCCAGCTCCACCGCCCGACCGTTGCCATATGTCGCTCCTTGAACAAGGGCTTCATTATGCACCTGGGCGTTACGGGCTGCCTGGACACGCATGGCGTGTCCCTACGCAACCCCGGGCATGCGCGCGGTGGCCGGGGCGCGCCGGGTCGTCAGATCGTCCCGGCCGGGACCCTTACCGCGCCTTCCATCAGCACCCGTGCGCTGCGACTCATCACCGCCTTGGTCACCACCCACTGGCCATCGACCTGCGCCGCCTCCGCACCGACACGCAGGGTTCCGGACGGATGACCGAAGGTCACCGCGCCGCGCTCGCCACCGCCGGCGGCCAGGTTCACCAGCGTGCCGGGAATGGCGGCCGCGGTCCCGATCGCAACTGCGGCGGTACCCATCATGGCGTGGTGCAGCTTGCCCATCGACAGTGCGCGCGCATGCAGGTCGATCTCGCCCGCCGCGATCTGCCTGCCGCTGGACGACACGTAGTCCTGCGCCGGGGCCACGAACGCCACCTTGGGCGTGTGCTGGCGGGTCGCGGCCTGGTCGATGCCGGCGATCAGGCCCATGCGCACCGCGCCATGCGCGCGGATCGCCTCGAAGCGGGCCAGCGCGGCCTCGTCCTCGTTGATCGCCGGCTGCAGTTCGGTGCCGGTGTACCCGAGGTCGGCCGCATTGAGGAAGATGGTCGGAATGCCGGCGGTGATCATCGTGGCCTGGAAGCTGCCGACCCCCGGCACCTCCAGCGTGTCGACCAGGTTGCCGGTGGGGAACATCGAGCCACCCTCGCCTTCATCGTCGGACGGATCGATGAACTCCAGCGCGATCTCGGCCGCCGGGAACGTGACCCCGTCCAGCTCGAAGTCGCCGATCTCCTGCACCTGCCCCTCCACCACCGGCACATGGGCCAGGATGGTCTTTCCGATGTTGGCCTGCCAGATCCGCACGATACAGGTGCCGTTGTGCGGAACGCGGGCCGGGTCGATGAAACCGTTGCTGATCGCGAACGGCCCCACCGCGGTGCTGAGGTTGCCGCAGTTCCCGCTCCAATCGACGAACGCGGTATCGATGGACACCTGCCCGTACAGATAATCCACGTCGTGGTCGGGTACCGACGGTGCCGAGATGATCACGCACTTGCTGGTGCTGGAGGTCGCCCCGCCCATGCCGTCGGTGTGCTTGCCATACGGGTCGGGCGAACCGATCACGCGCATCAGCAGCGCGTCGCGCGCCGCGCCCGGCTCCTGCGCGGCGAGCGGAAGATCCTGCAGGCGGAAAAACACGCCCTTGCTGGTGCCGCCGCGCATGTAGGTGGCGGGAATGCGGAGCTGGGGAAGAACGCTCATCCGGGGATCCTGTAATGGCAGTGCGGGGGAATCATGCGACCTGCGACGATTCCAGGAAGTCCTGCGCGAAGCGCTGCAGCACGCCACCGGCTTCGTAGATCGCCACTTCCTCGTCGCTGTCCAGGCGGCAGGTGACCGGCACCTCCACGCGCTCGCCATCGCGGCGATGGATGACCAGGGTCAGCTCGGCGCGCGGGGTGCGCGCGCCGACCACGTCGAAGGTCTCGGTGCCGTCGATGCCGACGCTGAGGCGGGTGGTGCCGGGCTTGAACTCCAGCGGCAGCACGCCCATGCCGATCAGGTTGGTGCGGTGGATGCGCTCGAAGCCCTCGGCGACGATGGCTTCCACGCCGGCCAGGCGCACGCCCTTGGCGGCCCAGTCACGCGAGCTGCCCTGGCCGTAGTCGGCACCGGCGATGATGATCAGCGGCTGCTTGCGCGCCATGTAGGTTTCAATCGCTTCCCACATGCGCATGACCTTGCCTTCCGGTTCAACCCGGGCCAGCGAGCCCTGCTTCACCGTGCCGTCCTCGTTGCGCACCATTTCATTGAACAGCTTCGGGTTGGCGAAGGTGGCGCGCTGCGCGGTCAGGTGGTCGCCACGATGGGTCGCATAGGAATTGAAGTCCTCCTCCGGCACGCCCATCCTCGCCAGGTATTCGCCGGCCGCGCTGGAGGCCAGGATCGCGTTGGACGGCGACAGGTGGTCGGTGGTGATGTTGTCGGGCAGCACGGCCAGCGCGCGCATCCCGGCCAGGCCGCGTTCCCCGGCCAGCGCGCCCTCCCAGTACGGGGGACGGCGGATGTAGGTGCTCTGCGGGCGCCAGTCGTACAGCGGGCTGACCTGCGAGCTGTACTCCACGCGCACGTTGAACATGGGGTTGTACACGCTGCGGAACTGCTCGGGCTTGACCGACGCCTTCACCACCGCGTCGATCTCGGCGTCGCTCGGCCAGATGTCCTTCAGCCGCACCTCATTGCCCGCCGCGTCCACGCCCAGCACGTCCTTCTCGATATCGAAGCGCACCGTGCCGGCGATGGCGTAGGCGATCACCAGTGGCGGCGAGGCGAGGAACGCCTGCTTCGCGTACGGGTGGATGCGGCCATCGAAGTTGCGGTTGCCCGACAGCACCGCGGTGGCGTAGAGGTCGCGGTCGATGATTTCCTGCTGGATGGCCGGGTCCAGCGCGCCGCTCATGCCGTTGCAGGTGGTGCAGGCGAACGCGACGATGCCGAAGCCAAGCTTTTCCAGCTCCGGCAGCAGCCCCGCTTCTTCCAGGTACAGCTGCACGGCCTTGGAGCCCGGCGCCAGCGACGACTTCACCCATGGCTTGCGCAGCAGGCCGAGCTCATTGGCCTTGCGCGCCAGCAGGCCGGCGGCGATCACGTTGCGCGGGTTGGAGGTGTTGGTGCAGCTGGTGATGGCAGCGATGATCACCGCACCGTCCGGCATCAGCCCCTGTTCCTGCTCCAGCCTGCCGGACGCCAGCTTGGCTTCGTCGGCAATACCGCGCGCGGCCAGCTCGCTGGTGGCAACCCGCTTGTGCGGGTTGGAAGGGCCGGCCATGTTGCGCACCACGCTGGACAGGTCGAACTGCAGTACGCGCGGATACTGCGCGCTGGCCAGGTCGTCGGCCCACAGGCCGGTGGTGCGCGCGTAGGTTTCCACCAGCGCCAGCTGCGCTTCCTCGCGGCCGGTCAGGCGCAGGTAGTCGATGGTCTGCGAATCGATATGGAACATCGCCGCCGTGGCACCGTATTCGGGGCACATGTTGGAGATGGTGGCGCGGTCGCCGATGGTCAGCGCGGCGGCGCCTTCGCCGAAGAACTCCAGCCACGCACCGACCACGCGCTGCGCGCGCAGGAATTCGGTCAGCGCCAGCACCACGTCGGTGGCGGTGATGCCGGGCTGCGGCCGGCCGGTGAGCTCCACGCCCACGATGTCGGGCAGGCGCATCCAGGAGGCGCGTCCAAGCATGACGTTCTCGGCTTCGAGGCCGCCCACGCCGATCGCGATCACGCCCAGCGCGTCCACGTGCGGGGTGTGGCTGTCGGTCCCGACGCAGGTGTCCGGGAAGGCCACGCCGTCCTGCACGTAGATCACCGGCGACATCTTCTCCAGGTTGATCTGGTGCATGATGCCGTTGCCCGGCGGAATAACGTCCACGTTCTGGAACGCCTGCTTGGTCCAGTCGATGAAGTGGAAGCGGTCTTCGTTGCGACGGTCCTCGATGGCGCGGTTCTTCTCGAACGCCTGCGGGTCGTAGCCACCGCATTCCACGGCCAGCGAATGGTCCACGATCAGCTGCACCGGGACCACCGGATTGACCTTGGCCGGGTCGCCGCCGCCATCGGCGATCGCGTCGCGCAGGCCGGCCAGGTCGACCAGCGCGGTCTGGCCGAGGATGTCGTGGCAGACCACGCGCGCCGGGAACCAGGGGAAGTCCAGGTCCTGGCGGCGCTCGATCAGCTGCCGCAGCGAGGCCTGCAGGGTGGCCGGGTCACAGCGGCGCACCAGGTTTTCCGCCAGCACGCGCGACACATACGGCAGCGTGGCGTAGGCGCCGGGCTGGATCGCGTCGATCGCGGCCCGGGCATCGAAATAGTCCAGCGCGGTGCCGGGGAGGTGCTTGCGATACTGCATGTTCATGGTGGTCATTGGCTGGCGTGTGCTGCAGGTTGGCGGGCCGGGGACGGACTGCGTGGCCGGCCAACGGCCGGCGCTGCCGGGGGTGAGCCGTCGAGTCAGGGGGGCGGCACGCGGCCGCCCCCGCCGGGGCTCAGCGGCGTTCGTCGATCGGCACGAAGGCCTGGTCTTCCGGACCGGTGTAGTTGGCGCTGGGGCGGATGATCTTGCCGTCGATGCGCTGTTCGATGACGTGTGCGCTCCAGCCGGAGGTGCGGGCAATGACGAACAGCGGGGTGAACATCGCGGTCGGCACGCCCATCATGTGGTAACTCACCGCGCTGAACCAGTCCAGGTTCGGGAACATCTTCTTGATGTCCCACATCACCGATTCGAGGCGCTCGGCGATGTCGTACATCTTCAGGTTGCCCTGCTCTGCCGACAGCTCGCGGGCCACGTCCTTGATCACGCTGTTGCGCGGGTCGCTCACGGTATACACCGGATGGCCGAACCCGATCACCACTTCCTTGCGTTCGACCCGGGCCTTGATGTCGGCCTCGGCGTCGTCCGGGGAGTCGTAGCGCTTCTGCACTTCAAACGCCACTTCGTTGGCGCCGCCGTGCTTGGGACCGCGCAGCGCGCCGATGCCACCGGTGATGCAGCTGTACATGTCGCTGCCGGTACCGGCAATCACCCGGCAGGTGAAGGTGGAGGCGTTGAATTCGTGTTCGGCATACAGGATCAGCGAGGTGTGCATCGCCTTCACCCACGACTGCTGCGGCGGCACGCCGTGCAGCAGGTGCAGGAAGTGGCCGCCGATGGAATCGTCATCGGTTTCCACGTCGATCGCACGGCCGTTGTGGCTCCAGTGGTACCAGTACAGCAGCATCGAGCCCAGGCAGGCCATCAGCTTGTCGGCGATGTCGCGTGCGCCGGGGTGGTTGTGGTCGTCCTTCTCCGGCGACACGCAGCCGAGCACCGACACGCCGGTACGCATGACGTCCATCGGATGCGCCGACGGCGGCAGTTCCTCCAGCGCGGCCTTGACCGCGGCCGGAATGCCACGCAGCGACTTCAGCTTGGCCTTGTACGCGGCCAGTTCGGCGCGGTTGGGCAGCTTGCCGTGCACCAGCAGGTGGGCGATTTCCTCGAACTCGCTGGTGTTGGCCAGGTCCAGGATGTCATAGCCGCGGTAGTGCAGGTCGTTGCCGCTGCGGCCCACGGTGCACAGCGCGGTGTTGCCGGCGGCGGTACCCGACAGGGCGACGGACTTCTTCGGCTTGAAGCCGGGGGCGGTGGTTGCTTCGCTCATGATCCCTCCAGAAAACAATGGTGCGACGTTACTTCTTGGCGGCGAACAGCGCATCGAGCTGCTGCTCGAAGGCGTGGTAGCCGATACGGTCGTACAGTTCCTCGCGCGTCTGCATGGCGTCGACCACGTTCTTCTGGTGGCCATCGCGACGAATGGTCTCATATACGTTCTCGGCGGCCTTGTTGGCCGCGCGGAACGCCGACAGCGGGAACAGCTGGATCGCCACGCCGGCGGAGGCCAGTTCATCGCGGCTGAACAGCGGGGTCTTGCCGAATTCAGTGATGTTGGCCAGCACGGGTACCTTCACCGCATCGACGAAGCGGCGGTAGGTGTCCAGATCGTAGGCGGCCTCTGCGAAGATGCCATCCGCGCCGGCCTCGACGCAGGCGATGGCGCGCTCGATCGCCGCATCCACGCCGTCGACCTGGATGGCGTCGGTGCGCGCGATCAGGAAGAAGTCCGGATCGGTCTTCGCATCGGCGGCGGCCTTGACCCGGTCGACCATTTCGCCCTGGGTGACGATTTCCTTGCCGGGACGGTGCCCGCAGCGCTTGGCGCCGACCTGGTCTTCGATGTGGCAGGCGGCGGCGCCGGCCTTGATCAGCGACTTCACGGTGCGCGCGATGTTGAACGCGCTGGGGCCGAAGCCGGTGTCGATGTCGACCATCAGCGGCAGGTCGCACACGTCGGTGATCCGGCGCACGTCGACCAGCACGTCCTCCAGGGTATTGATGCCCAGGTCGGGCAGGCCCAGCGAACCGGCCGCCACGCCACCACCGGACAGGTAGATGGCGCGGTATCCAGCGCGCTTGGCCAGCAGCGCGTGATTGGCATTGATCGCGCCGATCACCTGCAGCGGCGACTCGGCGGCCAGCGCGGCGCGGAAGCGGGCGCCGGCGGACGAAACAGGGGTGCTCATGGGCAGCATTCCATCAGGGTAGACCCTTGGTCAGGCGCAATGACCGTGCCAAGCCTCAAGTCTTTGATTTTATTGATACGTCGCGTGCGGCAAGGTGTTTCACGTTGAAACATTGAAACAGATGTAACATGGATGAAACTGAAACACGGTCGCTTCCATGTCCCTGCGCGTGCCCCCGTCCCGCCTGCCCGACCCCGACCGTGGCGCCCTGCCGGTGATCTGGACGGTCAGCGTGTCGCGCCTGACCGGCCTGCTGGGCGACGTCATCCCCGAGTTCGACCGCCGCGCCCGCATCGTGCCGATCAACCTGGGCTTTGAAGAAGCGGTGGATGTGATTGGCCAGCGCCTGCGCCGGGAGCACTGCGACGTGGTGATCGCCGGTGGTTCCAATGCCGCCTACCTGCGCAGCCGGCTGGAGGTGCCGCTGGTGCCGATCCAGGCCAACGGGTTCGACCTGATGGAAGCGCTGGCGCGGGCCCGCCGCATCGCGCCGAGGATCGGCCTGGTCACCCATGCCAGCGACGTCCCCAGTTTCAACAGCTTCCAGCACAGCTTCGGGCTGGACATCGAGCACCGCCGTTTCGTCACCCGCGAGGATGCGCGCGACTGCATCGCCGACCTGCGCGCCAACGGGATCGAGGTGATCGTCGGCACCGGCATGGCCATCGACCACGCCGAACGGGTCGGCCTGCCCGGGGTGCTGCTGTATTCGGCCGACTCGGTCCGGCAGGCGTTCGAACACGCGCTGGAACTCACCCAGACCCTGGCCCGGTCCGGCGCGACGCCGCCGCGGCGCCGCGCAACCGGTGCGCGCCGCGTCCCGGCGCCGGCGCTGCTGGGCAACAGCACGTCCATGCAGCAGGTACGCGAGCGCATCGGTCTGTACGCCCCGCATGACAGCACCGTGCTTGTCACCGGCGCCACCGGTACCGGCAAGGAGCTGGTCGCGCGCCAGCTGCATGCGGCCAGCGGCCGCGTCGGCCGCTTCGTGGCGCTGAACTGCGGCGCGATCAGCGAGTCGCTGCTGGAAGCGGAACTGTTCGGCTACACCGAAGGCGCCTTCACCGGCGCGCGGCGCGGTGGTCGGGTCGGCCTGGTCGAGGCCGCTGATGGCGGCACGCTGTTCCTGGACGAGATCGGCGAGCTGCCATTGCCGCTGCAGACCCGCCTGCTGCGGGTGCTGGAGGAGCGCGAGGTGTTGCGCGTGGGGGCCACCGAACCCACGCCCGTCAACGTGCGCGTGGTCGCGGCCACCCTGCAGGCACTGGAATCGCTGGTGGAGACGCAGCGCTTCCGCCGCGACCTCTATTACCGGCTGGCAGCGCTGCGCATCGCCCTGCCGTCCCTGCAGGAGCGGGCGCAGGATGTGCCGATGCTGCTGGAGCACTTCTTCCAGCAGCTCGGCCAGCGCCCATCACCGCTGGATGCGATCGCCACCGATCGCCTGTGCGCGTATGCCTGGCCGGGCAACGTGCGCGAGCTGCGCAACCTGGTCGACCGGCTGCGCATCCATTGGCCGCCGCAGGCCGGTGCATTGGGGCTGACGCAGCTGCAGCAGTGGCTGCCCGAGCTGCACCCCTCCGTACAAGCGGCGGCTGGCACCTCCGGTGTTCCCGCCCCTGTCGCCGCACGGCCTTCACCGGCCACGCTGCAGCAGTGGCTGGACGAACACCAGGGCAACCGCGAGCAGCTGGCGGCGCGGCTCGGCGTGTCGCGGACGACCCTTTGGCGATGGCTGCGCGTTACAGGCTAACGCCAGAACCGCGCGCCCGATATGGCCCCCGCACGCAAACAGGGCGTCATCCGACAGGGCACCGGGAATATTCCGAAAGCAGATCGCACATTTTCCGTTCTGGGACATGTTCATCATCGCGCCTGCTGCAAGCGCTGGAAGCGACAACAGGCGCAAGTGGCCGGAGGCCTTGCACAGGTGACGCCTATCGCGCGGAACGCGACATCACATCGTCCTGGACCGCAGATTTCCCGGCGTTCTGCTTCGCGGCACGCGTTTTCGCCCGCCTGGGTCGATAGACAGGACCGATAGCACCAATCGTGATCGGCCCACCGTAGGCGACGCTACGGGTTCATCAAGAAAAACCCCGAGTGAATTCTTCGTGCGTGCTGGAATGTGCAAGTGCGTACAGCGCCGGTAGGTTCCAGACCACACCGGCCAACGCTCCTGTGCCGGTGGGACGCCCGCTCACTGCCACCAGGAATTCCGCATGCCCCAAGCTATCGCCAGGCTCCTTCCCCGCTTCGTTCCCCGCGTCGTCCTCCGCACTGCCCAGCTGTTGCGCCGACCGCGCGACACTGCCATCCCGGTGAAGTCCCACATCCTGCCGCTGACCGGCATCAGCAACCACGCCACGCGTGCGCTGACCGCACCGGTGCAGGTGACGCGGATGCCGTCGGCCGCTGCCAACGCCGACCCGGCCGATGCTGCGCGTGCGCCCGGGCCCCACCCGGAGGCATTGGAGATCCTGAGCGGACAGGTCCACGCGCTGCTGGACGTGGCCCGCGGGACCTCGCCCACGTTCGACAAGGCGGTGGCTGCGATCACCCCGGAGCCGCGGCAACCGCTGACCGCGAAGCAGTGCACCCTGCTGCTGCGCGCGATCAAGTCCCTGCCCGGCCGCACGCCCGCGGCACTGCCGAAAGGCGAGACCCAGGAGCAGCGCGAGGCGACGCAGCGGGTGGAGCGCCAGCAGCTGCTGCGCAGCGCCCTGTACGACCTGACCCGCGCCACGCGCGCGGAAGCCATGCTGCACGAGCAGATCGCGCGCCACGCCGAGCGCGAACGCGGCAATGCGCTACCCGGATCGGAGCGCAGCAGCGGTACCGGCGGAATGCTGGGTGTGCGCGTCGGCCTGCCCGGCGCAGTCGACGCCGGGGCCGCCGGCGGCGTACGCCATGAAACCAGCACCGGTACGTTCGACGACCTGACCATCGGCACGGTGCGCAGCGCCACGGTGATGGCCGAGGCAAGCACGCAGGCACGCGTGGCGCCCGGCGTCGGCATCAGCGGCACGGTCAGTGGCTATGCCAGCCATGCCGACGCCGACATCTCGATGTCGATGCGTACCCGGGTGCTGCGCCTGGCCCACGCCTCGGTCGCACGCCGGCTGGGCGGCAACGCTTTGCAGCGCGCGTTCAAGCGTCTGTCACCGACGCGCCGCGACCGCTATGACGAACGCACCAGCCGCGCGCTGGCCTGGCAGTCATCGCCCGCGCTGTCGCTGCTGCTGGGCGAGCGTGCCGCGGGTCGGGCTTTGGAGTTCGGCAAGCGGCCGCTGCTGATCCGCGCCGGCATGAGCACGCATGGCGGTGCACTCGCGGGCACCGCCAGCTACGGCGTGGGCCAGCTGGGTGCCAGCGGTGCGCTCAGCCGGACCGAACTGCGCGCCGCGCTGCCGACCCGGCTGACCGAGCTCGACAGCGAGGGCGTGGCGGCCGGCCATGACCCGGAGATCCGCAAGGTGCTGGACGCGCGCGTGGCGCACCTGGTCGCCGGCGTCGACAAGAAGCGCTCCCCGGCGCTGCAGACGATGCAGGTGCTGCTGCGCCAGCCCCGGCATCCGGAGGCGCTGGCGATGCGGCTGGAGGCGGCCGCGCACGTCGGCGTGGCCTTCGACCACCTGCAGGCGCTGGCCGACCTGTCCCTGCGCGCGCCCACCCAGGCCCAGGCACCGTTTGCCTCGCTGGCACGCGACTGGGGCAGCGACAGCGGCGCGCGCGAACCGGTACTGATCAACATGCTCGACACCCTGGCCTGGCTGCAGTCGGCGCCGGAGCCGGACGCCGGGCCCGCGCATGAGCAGTGGGAACAGCTGCAGCGCACGGTCCAGGACCAGGCGCGGCGCATCCAGGACACTCCCCTGCCGCATGATCGCGAACGCGTGCACCATGCCACCCATGCGTTCCGCGAACAGATCCAGCGCATTGCAACCACGCGCGGCACGCTGTCGCTGTCGGCCGCGCTGCCGCTTTTCGGTGCCGGCGCCGAGGTCTCGGTGGCCCGCCATGTCCGCCAGGATCCGGACCCGCTGCGCGACGGCACCTATCTGGAGCTGACCCTGTCCGCGCACCTCGGCCCGGCGCTGGGCACCATCCTGGATGAAGTGCAACGCCAGCTCCCCGAATGGGGCACCCTGCCGCTGCGCGAGGCGCAGGCATTGATCGACCCACTGGCCGCCAGCGCCGACATCACCGGCAACGTCCAGTGCCTGGTGCGCTTCTTCCGGCCCAGCTTCCAGACCGATCCGGAGTTCCCCGCGTCGGCGCGGGGCAACCACCTGCATGCGGTGCGCCTGGCCACCGGCGGTACCCGGAGCCTGGGCGTGACCGTGCCGCTGCCGGTGCTTCCGGGGGTGGCACCGACGTTCTCGCTGCAGCATGCCCGCAGCACCCAGACCACCCGCTACGACCGGCTGGGGGAAGGAACGCTGACCAGCGCGCTGATGCGCTACCAGGCACTGTGCTCGGCCACCACGCCGCACGAGGTGACCTGGGCCGCGCTGCTGGAGACGCATGGTGCCGACCTGGACCGGCTCGCCGATGCACTGGTGGACGCACGCTCGGTGCCGGCGCTGGAAGCGCGCTACTGGCTGCAGCGCGAGCCGGCCAGCAGCACCGGTGCAGCCCCGACCCGGCGCGCGCAGCCGGACACCCGCACGCTGGATGCCTTCAACCTGGAAGGCGACCGCGCAACCCGGCGCGAGCAGCTGTACGCGCTGTTCGAAGCGGTCGGCGCGATCACCGGCAAGCAGAAGTCGACCTCGCCGCTGATCGGTCCGCTGGTCCTGCCGGTGATCGGTTGAACGACGCCGGTCACGGGTACAGCAGGCGCTTGCTCCACTGGCCATCGGCGTCGATCTCATAGCACCAGCGCTCATGCAGGCGGAACTGCGCGCCGTACCATAACTCGATCCGGCGCGGCACCACGCGCAGCCCGCTCCAGCCCTCCGGCCGCGGTACATCGCGGCCGGCGAAGCTGGCCTCTGCGCTCGCCACGCGGGCGTCGAACGCTTCGCGCGAGGCCAGCGTGCGCGACTGCAGCGAGGCCCACGCGCCGATCTGGCTCAGGCGCGGGCGCGAAGCGAAGTAGGCGTCCGCCTCGGCATCGTCCACCTGCTCCACGCTGCCTTCGATGCGCACCTGGATGCCGGCCTCGCGCAGGCTGCGCCACAGGAACAGCAGCGCCGCATGAGGATTGGCCTTCAGCTCGCGCCCCTTGTGGCTGTCCAGGTGGGTGTAGAACACGAAGCCGCGCGCGTCGAAGGCCTTCAACAGCACCGTGCGCGCCGAGGGCAGGCCGGTGGCCGTGGCCGTGGCCACGGTCATCGCGTTGGGTTCGATTTCAGCGCTGTTGCGGGCTTCGTCGTACAGCGCGGCGAAGGTCGACAGCGCTTCGGTGTAGAGATCGGTCATGGTCGGTATCTTGCGGCTCGGTTTGGGTTTATTGTCACCGCATGCACGCTGCCGCGCACATGCCCCGGAACAAAGGCTTCCCCGATGCACTGGTCGCGCAGGCGCTGGACGACGCGCTGGCGGTGGGCACGGACGTCCCAGTATTGGCGATCAGCGGCCTGCAGGGCAGCGGCAAATCGACGCTGGCCGCGCAGGTGGTGGCGCTTGCGCAGCAACGCGGACTGCGCGCGGCCACGCTGTCCATCGATGATGTCTACCTGACCCGCGCCGAGCGCCAGCGGCTGGCGCGCCACGTGCACCCGCTGCTGCTGACCCGCGGTCCGCCCGGCACCCACGACCTGGGGCTGGCGCACGCCACGCTGGATGCCATCGCGGCGCGGGCGCCGGTGGCGTTGCCGCGCTTCGACAAGCTGGCCGACGAGCGTATGCCTGCGGCGCAGTGGCCAAGGCTGCAGGAGGGCGTGGACCTGCTGGTGTTCGAAGGCTGGTTCCTGGGCACGCCGGCGCAGGCCGAGGGTGAACTGGACGCACCGCTCAACGCGCTGGAGCGCGAGGCCGACGCCGATGGCCGCTGGCGGCGCTGGTGCAACCAGGCGCTGGCCGAGCATTACCCTGCCCTGTGGGAACGGTGCCACCGGTTGTGGTTCCTGCAGCCGCCGGACTTCGCCGTGGTACCGCGCTGGCGTTGGCAGCAGGAGCAGAACCTGCAGGCCGCGCAACCGACCCGCAGCAGCATGAGCCGCGCCCAGCTGGAGCGCTTCGTGCAGTATTACGAACGGGTCAGCCGGCAGGCGCTGCGCACCCTGCCAGAAAGGGCGGACCAGGTCGTGGTGCTGGATGAACAACGGCGCATCGTGTCCGCGCCGGGCTGGGCGCGGCACGCGGCGGAAGTCAGCCCACCAGGAAAGTAACGCGCAGGTTGACCCGCCACTCGGTGATGTTGCCCGCGTCGTCAGTGACCACCTTGGTTTCGCTGATCCAGGCGCCCTGGATGCCCTTGACCGTTTCGGCGACCTTCTTCAGTCCGGTACGGACGGCGTCTTCGACGCTGGTCTTGGAGGCGGCGTTGATCTCGATGACTTTTGCCACTGACATGGACGTGCTCCGGTTGCGCGCGGGACATTCCGCGCCGCCCACCATGGGGGGTGGCGCGTAAAGGCCGCGACACGGAGGTGTTAGCATCACCGGCAATGAATCCCGCTCCGAACCTGATCCTGATTGGCCCGATGGGCGCCGGCAAGACCTGCATCGGCCGCCGCCTCGCCGAGCGCTTCACCCTGGACTTCGTCGACGCCGACCAGGCCATCGTGGACGCGGCCGGGGCCAGCATCGCGACCATTTTCGAACACTCCGGCGAAGCCGGCTTCCGCCAGCACGAACGCCAGGTCATCCAGCAGCTGCTGGCCGGCCAGGGCCGGCTGGTCTCCACCGGTGGCGGCGCCGTGCTGGACCCGGACAACCGCGCGGCGATCGCGCAGCGCGGTTTCGTGGTCTACCTGCGGGTCAGCGTGGCCGCGCAGCTGGAGCGGCTGGCCCGCGACCGCACCCGGCCCCTGCTGCAGCGGCCCGACCGCGAGCAGGTGCTGCACGACATGGCCCGCGCGCGCGATCCGCTCTACCAGGAACTGGCCGACCTGACCCTCGACACCGATCTGTACACGCCGGGCGAAGCCACCGCGCAGCTGGTGCTGCGCCTGGCCACGCACTGGCAGCGACTGGAACCCTGCGCATGACCGCTTCTCCCCGCACCGTCGCCGTGGGGGGCGACACCCCCTACACCATCCACATCGGCCCGGGCCTGCTCGACGACGGCGCGCTGCTGGCCCGCCACGTGCGCGGCCGGCACGTGCTGCTGCTCAGCGACAGCGCGGTGGCGCCGCTGTACCTGGACGGGGTGCGGCAGGCGCTTCTGGCCGCCCGCCCCGACCTGCTGATCGGCGAACTGGTGCTGCCGGCGGGCGAAGCCTCCAAGACCCTGGCCAATTTCGGCCAGGCGATCAGTGCGCTGGCCGCGCTGGGCGCGACCCGCGACGCCTGCGTGATGGCCTTGGGCGGTGGCGTGGCCGGCGACCTGGCCGGGTTCGCGGCAGCGTGCTGGATGCGCGGGGTGGACTGCGTGCAGCTGCCGACCTCGCTGCTGGCCATGGTCGATTCCTCGGTCGGCGGCAAGACCGCCGTGGACATTCCCGAAGGCAAGAACCTGGTGGGTGCGTTCCACCCGCCGCGCGCGGTGATCGCCGATACCGCCGCGCTGCGCACCCTGCCGCCGCGCGAACTGCGCGCCGGCCTCGCCGAAGTGATCAAGTACGGCGCGATCCGCGACCCGCTGTTCTTCCAGTGGCTGCAGGCCGAGCACGCCGCGCTGCTGGCCGGCGACGACGCGGCGCTGGCGCAGGCGATCGCGCGCAGCTGCGAGCACAAGGCCGAGATCGTCGCCCGCGATCCGCTCGAACGCGGTGAGCGCGCCCTGTTGAACCTGGGCCACACCTTCGGCCATGCGATCGAGACCGAACAGGGCTACGGCGCCCCGGGCAACGACAACCTCAACCATGGCGAAGCGGTGGCGGTAGGCATGGTGCTGGCCGCGCGGCTGTCGGCGCAGCTGGACATGAGCCACGCCGACGACACCGCGCGCCTGCGCGAGCTGCTCCTGCGTTACGGGCTGCCGGTCGAGATCCCGGCCGGCCTGGACCCCGAACGCCTGCTGGCGCGGATGCGGCTGGACAAGAAGAACGTGGCCGGTCGCCTGCGCCTGGTGCTGTGGCAGGGCATCGGGCGGGCACAGGTGGTGGCCGACATCGACGAAGCCGAGGTCCTGCGCGTGCTGCGGGGGCAGTGACGGCCGCGTTGCCGGTTCGCGGCTACAATCGCGGCCATGCGCGTTTTCCTGCTGCACGCCCCGGCCGGTACCGACCCGGCCCACTATCTCCAGCTCACGCTGCAGCCGGACCTGTTCGGCAGCTGGGAGCTGCTGCTCGAGTCCGGCCCGGTCGGCGGCCGCGCGCGGCTGCGCCGCCTGCAGTTCTCCGATGAAGCCGAGGCCCGCGCGGCCTTCGACAAGGCGCGCGACGCCGAGCTGCGGCGCGGCTACCAGATCACCTGAACCCGATTCCAAGGAAGCATCCCGTGACCAACCCCTCCCGCCATGATCGCCTGCTGCGCGCGCTGCGCCGCGAACCGGTGGACTGCACCCCGGTCTGGTTGATGCGCCAGGCCGGCCGCTACCTGCCCGAGTACCGCGCGACCCGCGCCAAGGCCGGCAGCTTCCTGGCCATGGCCAAGAACCCGGAGATCGCCTGCGAGGTCACCCTGCAGCCGCTGCGCCGCTTCGACCTGGATGCGGCGATCCTGTTCTCGGACATCCTGACCATCCCCGACGCGATGGGCCTGGAGCTGTACTTCGTCGAAGGCGAAGGCCCCAAGTTCCGCCATCCGGTGCGCGACACCGCGGCGATCGCACGGCTTGGCGTGCCGGACATGGAAACCGAGCTGCGCTACGTGATGGACGCGGTGCGGGTGATCCGCCGCGAACTGGACGGCCGGGTGCCGCTGATCGGCTTCTCCGGCAGTCCGTGGACGCTGGCCTGCTACATGGTCGAAGGCGGTGGCAGCAAGGACTTCGCGCGGATCAAGGCGATGGCGCTGAACGAGCCGGCCGCGCTGCACCAGTTGCTGTCCGTGGTGACCGACGCGGTGGTGGCCTACCTGGCCGCGCAGCGTGCCGCCGGCGCGCAGGTGCTGCAGGTGTTCGACACCTGGGGCGGCGTGCTCAGCCCGTCCATGTACCGCGAGTTCTCGCTGCGCTACCTGACCCGGATCGCGCGCGAGCTGGAGCGCGGCGACGGCGCACAGCGCACCCCGCTGATCCTGTTCGGCAAGGGCACCGGCCTGCACCTGGCCGATCTGGCCGACACCGGCGCCGATGCGCTGGGCGTGGACTGGACCCTGGACCTGGCCGATGCGGTGGCCCGTACCGGCGGTCGCGTCGCACTGCAGGGCAACCTCGACCCGGCCACGCTGTACGGCAACCCGGAGGCGATCGAGCGCGCGGCCGGCGCGGTGTTGGACAGCTACGCGCGCGGCAACGGCGGTTCGCGCGAGGGCCACGTGTTCAACCTGGGCCATGGCATGTCGCCGGACATGAATCCCGAACATGTGCAGGTGCTGGTCGAGGCGGTGCATTCACTCAGCCGACGTTGAGGAGCACACCATGACGACCCCCAGCTACGCCTCGTTCCGGCCCCTGTTGTGGCTGGTGTCGCTGGCGATCTTCATGCAGATGCTGGATTCGACCATCGTCAACACCGCGCTGCCGGCGATGGCGCGCAGCCTGGGCGAAAGCCCGCTGCAGATGCAGTCGGTGGTGTTCAGCTATGCGCTGGCGGTAGCGACGTTCATTCCCGCTTCCGGCTGGATCGCCGACCGCTTCGGCACGCGCCGCACCTTCCTTGCCGCGATCATCCTGTTCACCCTGGGATCGCTGGCCTGCGCACTGGCCCAGACCCTGCACCAGCTGGTGGCCGCGCGCGTGCTGCAGGGCGTCGGCGGCGCCATGCTGCTGCCGGTGGGACGCCTGGCGGTGATGCGCTCGGTGGCGCGCGAACAGTTCCTGCGCGCGATGAGCTTCATCGCCATTCCCGCGCTGGTCGGGCCGCTGATCGGCCCCACCCTGGGTGGCTGGCTGGTGGAAGTGGCGTCGTGGCACTGGGTGTTCCTGATCAACCTGCCGATCGGGGTGATCGGCTACGCAGCCGCGCTCAAGGTCATGCCCGACCACTACGCCGAGCACCGCACCCGTTTCGACCTGGCCGGCTACCTGATGCTCGCCTTCGGCATGGTGGTGCTGTCGCTGGCGCTGGACGGCATTTCCGGCATGGGCACGCCACATGCGCTGGTCATGCTGATGACCGTGGCCGGCCTCGCCGCGCTGGTCGGCTACTGGTTGCACGCGGCCAACTCGACCGCGCCGCTGTTCTCGCTGGCGCTGTTCCACGTGCCCAGCTACCGCATCGGCATCCTCGGCAACCTGTTCTCGCGGATCGGCAGCAGCGCGATGCCGCTGCTGATTCCGCTGCTGCTGCAGGTCGGCATGGGCATGAGCCCGATGAATGCCGGCCTGTTGATGATTCCGGTGGCGGCTGCCGGCATGCTGTCCAAGCGCTATGCGGTCAAGCTGGTCGAACGCTTCGGCTACCGCCGCGTGCTGATGGTCAACACGGTGCTGGTCGGGCTGGCCATGGCCAGTTTCATCTTCATGGTGCCGGGCCAGCCGATGTGGCTGCGGGTGCTGCAGCTGGCCCTGTTCGGGGCGGTCAACTCGCTGCAGTTCACCGTGATGAATACCGTGACCTTGCGCGACCTGGACCGCGATTTCGCCAGTTCCGGCAACAGCCTGCTGTCGATGGTGATGATGCTGGCCACCGGCTTCGGCGCGGCCGCGGCCGGCAGCCTGCTGGCCGCGTTCGGCCAACTCGACGCAGTGCACGGTGCCACCGCCGCACTGCACGCCACTTTCGTCTGCGTCGGCGCGATCACCCTCACCTCCACCGTGATCTTCTGGCAGCTCCCCGATACCCGCCCCTCCCCACGTGAGGTGGAAGAGGTCGCGGAATAGCCGCAGGCTATTCCGCGACCGCGTAGCAGCGGACCGTTGGTCCGATGACCTTGCGCCCGCGGCCGTTCGGAAGAACGAACGAACCCGGCTGTTTACGCCCCTCCCCGCGCCCCCACCACCACCCGCGCGATCGCCTGCTCCAGCAGGTCGCCGGTCACCGGTTTGCGCAGGAAGCCCTGGAACCCGGCCGCGCGCACCTGCTCCTCGATGCCCGGGTCGGTTCGAGCGGTCACCGCCAGCAGCGGCATTGCGTAGCCCTGGTTGCGCAGGTGCCCCGCCAGCTCCATGCCGCCCAGGCCCGGCAGGTCCAGGTCGAGCAGGGCCACGTCGAAAGGCGCATCGCTGACTTCGCGCAGCGCCGCCAGGGCATGCCCGGCATGCGCCACCTGGTGCCCGCGCGCAGTGAGCAGGCCGACGATCACGTCCGCCACGGTGGCGTCGTCCTCCACCAGCAGCAGGCGCAGCGGCGGCAGGGGCTGGCCTTCGCTCACGCCGGCGCTGCCCACGGTGGCGTCGGCCATCTGCAGCGGCAACGGCAGGGTCACGCTGAAACGCGTACCAACCCCGAGCTGGCTGTCCACGTCGATCTGGCCCTGCATGGCCAACGCCAGTTCGCGGCAGATCGCCAACCCGAGCCCGCTGCCGCCGTACTGCGCGGCGGTGCGCGCGCCGTCGGCCTGCTCGAAGCGCCGGAACAGGCGCTGCTGCTGGTCGCTGCTGATGCCCGGACCGGTGTCGGACACTTCGAAATACAGGCCACGCGATGGCGCCAGCGCGCGCACTTTCAGCCGCACTTCGCCCTGGCTGGTGAACTTCACCGCGTTGCCCAGCAGGTTGAGCAGGATCTGGCGAACCCGCACCGCATCGCCGACGCTGCACAGGCCGGCCGGCAGGTCGTTGTCGACCACGAAGCGCAAGCCCTTCTGTTCGGCAAGCGCCGCCATCAGGGTGCAGGCATCGTCGATCACCCCCTGCAGGGCGAACGGGTGGCGCTGCAACTCCAGCCGCCCTGATTCGATCCGCGCCAGGTCCAGCGCGTCGTTGACCAGGTGCAGCAGGTGTTCGCCGGCATGCCGGATCGACTCGGTATAGCTGCGCTGCTGCGGGCTCAGCGTGGAGCCGAGCAGCAGTTCGCTCATGCCCAGCACGCCGGTCATCGGGGTGCGCACTTCGTGGCCCAGGTTGGCCAGGAAGCGGGTCTTGGCCGCCGACGCCTGCTCTGCCAGTTCCTGTTTGTGCAGGGCCAGCTGGTAGGCGTGCCGGCGCTGCACGCGGCGCCGGTACAGCCAGGCGAGCAGGCTCAGCAGCAACAGCCCGGCCGACGCCATCAACAGCAGGCCGGACGCGCTGCGCCACCAGGGCGGCTGCACGCGGAATTCCAGCACCTGCACCCGCGACCAGACCAGGTCGGCAGAGCGCGCCTGCACTTCCAGCCGGTAGCGTCCCGGTGGCAGCCGCGAGAACACGCGTTCGCCCCCCGGCCCGACCTCCACCCAGTCCGGATCGTAACCGGCCAGGCGATAGCGGTAGTTGTTGGACGTCGCGTCAGCGAACGACAACAGCCGCGCCACGATCCGCAGGTCGCGGTCGGCGTCGGCGATTTCCAGCGGTTCCAGGTGGGTCAGGTCGAGCATCCGATCGCCGCGTCGCACCTCGACCCGCTCGATCACCAGCGGCGCGCGCCGCGTTGCCGGCCGCACCTGGTCGGGGTCGAACAGCACCACCCCGGCCGGCGTACCACCGGCGATATGACCATTGGCAGCGCGCAGCAGCGTGGCGCGGCGGAATTCCTGGCTGGGCAGGCCATCGCGCACCCCGTACTGGCGGACACTGCCCTGCGCCGCGTCGACGCGGATCAGGCCGCGTGCGCTGGCCGCCCAGACGATGCCCTGGTCGTCGACCACCAGGCTGGTTGCCGACAAACGCGGGTAGCCCGAATCGGTGCCGATCCGGGCTTCCTGCTCCAGGCGATCGCTGCTCCAGCGGTAGCGCGACACCTGCCCCTCTTCGGACACCCAGATGCTGCCGTCCTTGCCCTGCGCCAGCGCATGGATGCTCGCCGTCGGCCCTCCCGGCAGCGGCTCGAACCGCGCGCGCGATGGCACCCACTGCAGCAGGCCCTGGCTGGTCGCAAGCCACAAGTGGTCCTGTGGTCCGCACACCAGGTCCTGCACCAGCTGGCCAGCGGCAAGCCCAGCGGTACCTGCCCGCACCTGCTGCAGTACGGTGCCGTCGACGTCGCGCTGCTGCAGGCCGCCCGACGCGGTGCTCCAGATCCTGCCGCCGTCGCACAGCACCAGGGTCTCCACCACCCCTTCCAGCGCGGCATCCGCCGCCGCATCGCGTCCCCAGCGCCGCAGCGCGCCGCTGCGCGGGTCATAGCGCAGCAGCGCGTCATGCGATCCGATCCAGACCTGCCCGCGGGGATCCTCCAGCACCGATTGCAGCCACTGCCCGCCGTCGACCCAGGTGCGATGTTGTTCGACGCGGCCGGAGACCGGGTCGAAGCGGTCCAGTGCGCCATGCGTCCCCACCGTCCACACCCCCCCGTTGGCCGACGCGGCCATGCCCAGGACATAGCCGTTGCGCAGCGAGGTCGGGTCGTCTTCCAGCCGCGACAGCACCGAGAACTGCCACCAGCGTGGCAGCAGGTGCCACAGCCCGCTGTTGGTGCTGGCCAGCCAGATGCCGCCCTCACGGTCCTCATAGCCGCCGGTCCAGTTCGGTCGGACCTGGCCGCGGGCGACCGCGCTGTACAACGGCACCTGCTGGAACCGTCCCTGGTAGACCCGGCCCAGTCCGGACTGCGTGTCGAGCCAGTAGCCGCCCTGTTCGTCGCGCAGCATCATGCCCAGCACCTGGTCGCTGGCATCGACCTTCCACGGCGCCGGCTCGAAACGGCCATCGGGCCGCCGCACCACGGTGCCGGCATTGGTGCTGATCCACAGGCTGCCATCCAGTTCGGCGGTCAGCCCATTGATCAGCGCGGTGGGCAACCGGGACATCGGCACGCGTTCGAAATCGCGTCCGGTCCAGCGCGCCAGGCCGGCCTTGGTGCCCACCCAGAGGCTGCCGTCACGCGTGGTCGCCATGTGCGTCACCGACGCCGCCGGCAGGCTGCGGTTGTTGCCCGGCTCGGGCATGAAGCGGGTGATCGCCCCATCGCGATCGAGCCGATGCAGGCCGCCTTCGTAGGTGCCGAACCACAGCGCACCGTCGCCGGTGGATGCCAGGCTCCAGACCGTGTTGCTGCCGATCACCGGATGGCTGCTGCGGTCGAAGAAGCGCAGCTCGCGTCGATCCGCCGACATCATCGCGAGCCCTGCGTTTTCGGTACCGATCCACAGTTGGTTGCGCGCATCCACGTGCACGCTCCAGATCATGTTGTCGCGCAGGCCATCCTCGGCGCGCCAGGTCCGGTAGTTGCGCCCGTCGAAGCGCGCCAGGCCGTCGTTGGTCGCCAGCCAGAGGTATCCATAGCCGTCCTCGGCCATGCGGTTGACGGTATTGGACGGCAGGCCATCGAACACCGTCAGCTGGCGCGGCGTGGGCGGAATCGGCTGCGCGCCGGCCAACAGCGGCCACAGACACAGCATGCCCAGCAGGAGCAGCCAACGCGTAGGCACCACCAATGGATCTCCTGGAACGGACCGGGGACGACCTGACGCAATTGGCCCAAGTCACGGGTGGATGGTAAACGGTTCTGTCCAGCGCAGCGCCTGCCGCAGGGTCATTGCGCAGAGCGGTTTGGGCAGCAGGTCCGCGCCGCCTGCCGCGCGGACCTGCCCGGCCAGCCCGGGCCGCAGCTGGTCGCTCATCGCCACGAGCGGCGTGTCCGGATCCTGCGCGTGCAGGATGCCGAGCAGGCTCAGCCCATCGATGCCGGCCAGCGCGGTGTCGACCACGACCGCGTCGAAGCGCGCGCTGGCCAGCTCGGTCAGTGCCGCCAGCGCGGTGGCGGCGTGCACGGCGTGCACGCCGTGCGTCGCCAGTCGCGCGCCGGCCACTGCGGCCGCGTCGGTGTCGTTGTCCACCAGCAGTACCCGGCCACCGGACCCGTCCGCGCAGGAATCCAGCGCGCCGGGCACGCGTGGCATCGGCAGGCTCACCTGTACGCGCCATTGCCTGCCTCCGGCGGCGTGCACGCACAGTGCACCACCGAGCGCATCGGCCAGCCGTTCGGCGGCGACCAGCGACGCACGCAGCGCTCCGACCGACGGCGTCGGCATGGGCGTGCCGCGCCCCGCCCGCGGCGCAGCGCTGCCGGCCACATCAAAGGCCAGCAGCAGGCCCTCGCGTCCGGGCCGCCAGGCCACCTGCAGCACGACCCGCCCCGCCCCGCTGCGCCGGACCAACGGACCCGCCACCGCGTCGAGCAGTTGCACCAGGCGGTGCGCGTCGCCGCGCGCGCAGGCGCCGTGCTCCACCTGCAGGCACACCGCCAGCGCCGTGCCGCGCCGGCACGCCGACAGCACCTGCCGCGCCAGCCACCGCCGGTGCAGCGCCACCACGTCGAAATCGACCGGCTGCAGGGGCGCGCAGCCGGCGTCCAGCCGGGCCTCGTCCAACGCCGCGTTGACCCGTTCCAGCAACGCCTGTCCACCCGCGCGGATCCGCTCCACGCGGCGTCGCTGCGCCGCATGCAGCGGCGAGGCCAGCAACAGTTCGCTCATGCCCAGCACGCCGGTCAGCGGGGTGCGCACTTCATGGCCCAGCGTGGCCAGGTAATGCGCCTTGGCCTGCGCCGAGCGCAGGGTCAGCGCCAGCCGCTGCACGGACGCCTCGGCGCGCCGGCCACGCACGATCCGGCGCGTGGCGACCCACACAGCGCCGCCCACCAGCAGCAGTCCGGCACCGATCCGCGTTGCAGCCAGCACCGGATGGTGCCAGCCACTGCGCTCCACCTGCAGCAGCAGGGCCTGGGTGGGGGACCAGCTGCCGTCCGGCAGGCGTGCCTGGAACTCCAGCCGATGGCCGCCTGGTGGCAGCCGTGGAAAGCCGCGGGTACCACTGCGCCCCACGCGTATCCATTCGCGATCCAGTCCAGCCACGCGGAACCGGTACTGCTGGCGTGCCTGCGGCGGCGCCCCGAGCAGGCGCACGCTGACCTGGATGTCGCGATCGTCCGGGTGCAGTTGCAGCACCTGTGCCGGCGGCAGCGTCTGCAACGCACCCTGCCGATACAGCTGGACCCGTTCGACCACCAGCGCGGGCTCGCCCTTGCAGGCGGACAGGCCGACCGGATCGAAGCGTACCGCCCGCCCGTGATCGTCGACGGCCAGCATGTGCGCGCCATCGGACTGCAGCTGTGCCGCAAGCACCGCCTCGGGCACGCCTTCGGCGCGCGTGTACAGCCGCACCTGCCTCTCGCGCGGACGCAGTCGCAGCAGGCCGCGCGCGCTGCTTGCCCACAGCGCGCCGTGCGCATCGGTCGCCAGCGAGGCCAGGCGCACGGCAGGCAGGCCCTGGCGTGCGTCCATCTGCAACCCCGACCGGGCCACGCCGTCCTGGATGCGGTAGCGGCGCACCTTGCCCGGACTGGCCACCCAGAGCGTCGCGGCATCGGGGGCGTGCAGCGCGCTGGCCGGCGCGTCCACGCCGGGCACGAGGTGGAAATGTCCCCTGCGCCACCGGCTCACCCCATGCGGCCCGCCGAGCCACAGGCCATCGCCGTCATCGCAATGCAGCGCCAGCCTGCCGCCGGGACGGGGCCGGTCGATGGCGTTCCAGCGCCAGCGTTGCGGCATCGCGCCACCGGCGGGATGGTGTTCGATCGCATCGGCGTCCAGCCGCCAGCGGCTGCCGTCGGCGCAGGCCAGCACCGTGGCCGGCCGGCCCGCTTCCAGCAGCACGTTACCTGCAGCCGCAGTCGCTCCCGGCGCCTGCTCCAGCGGTACGAAGTACTGCCAGTGGGGCGGCAGGCGCCATACCCCGAGGTGCCGGCCGAGCAGCCACACGCTGCCATGCCGGTCCTCCAGCGCGGCCCGGAACTGCGGCCGGTCCGCGCCGCCCGGCGGTGCCACCGCCACGTCCGGCAGCGGCTCGGCACCGCGCTTCCAGACCTGCGCCGCGTCGCCCAGCCAGGGTCCGCCGCGACGGGAGAGCCCCAAGGGGCGGGTGCCGGTGCTGGCATCGACCGGTTCCAGCCTGCCCGCGCCGGTCCAGCGCCACGGGCCCGCCGCGCCGCCTATCCACAGCTCGCCGCTGGAATCGACCAGCAGTGCACTGACCGGTGCATCGGCCAGCATCGACGGCACGGCCACGAAGCGCCCGTCGCGCCATCGGGCCAGGCCGCGCGGGGTCCCGACCCAGAGCGTGCCGTCGGTGGTGAGCGCGAGGTGGTCCACGCGCCGGTCGGGAAGGCCATCGCCACGCGCGCTGGGCAGGAACTGGCGCAGGCGCTGGCCCGGCCCGAGCCGGAACAGGCCGGCGTCCCGGGTGCCGAACCACACCGCCCCGTCAGGCGAGGGCAACACCACGCCGATCGCCGCGTTGGCCAGCAGCGGAAAGCGCGTTGCGCCGAAATGTTCGATGCCGGTGCGGTCGGCCGACATCCGCATCAGGTGCCCCTGCGCCGTACCGATCCACAGGCGGTCCTGCGTGTCGGTCGCGATCGAGAGCAGCTGGTTGTCCGCCAGGCCCTGCTCCACGCGCCAGATCCGGAAGCGATGGCCATCGAAACGGGCCAGCCCATCGTCGGTGGCGAACCACAGGTAGCCGACCCGGTCCTCCACCCCCTGGTGCACCGCATTGGACGGGAGTCCCTCGGCAGTGGTGAAGCGCAGTGCATTCGGCGCCGCGGCCTGCGCGCGCGCGGCCAGCATCAGCAGCAGCATCGCGGCCAGGCCGCGCAGGACCGCCAGCAACGCGCCGGTCACCGCGTGTCCAGCGCCGCGGCGAGCCGGTCCGCGGTCAACGGCAGGCGCAGGAACACCTCGAAGCCTCCCGCGCGCGCGTCGCGCTCGGCGCAGGCGTCGGCACGCGCGGTCAACGCCATCCGCCGCACCCCCGGCCACGACCCGCCGAGGCGCGCGCTGAGCCGTCCGCCCGCCACCAGCATGTCCGGATCCGCCGCAATCACGTCCCAGGGCCCCGGGTCGACATCGCGCAGCCAGGCATCGATGTCGCTCACCGCCACGGCGCGGTGGCCCTGCGACCGCAGCAACGCACAGACCACGTGCAGCACGTCGATCGTGCCTGCCGGCAGGATCACCATCACCCGCAGCGGTGCGGTCGGCGCGGACGCCCGCAGCGGCCGCGCAGGCGCACTCGATCCCGCCGGGAGCGGGCGCCAGGGCAACGCCAGCCGGAACTCGGTACCGCGTCCCGGTTCGCTGTCCACGACCAGCGTGCCGCCCATCGCCTCGGCCAGCTCGCGGCTGATCGCCAATCCCAACCCGCTGCCGCCCTGGCGCGCGCAGGTGGCCGGGGCATCGACCTGGCTGAAGCGTCGGAACAGACGCTGCAGCTGCGCCGGGGACATGCCCGGTCCGGTGTCGGCCACCGACAGCCACAGGCCGTCGCCGTCGGGCGCGGTGCGTGCGGACAGGCTCACCTGCCCGTGCGCGGTGAACTTCAATGCATTGCCCAGCAGGTTCAGCAGGATCTGGCGGAGACGCTGCGCGTCGCCGTTGAAGCAGGTCCCGGGGGCGAGCGTGCTGTTCCAGTGCAGGGCCAGCGCCTTGCCACGCGCGACCGGCAGCAGCAGGGCATGCAGTTCGAGGACCAGCGCATCGAGCGCGAACGGCACCGCCTGCAGCTGGAGGCGACCGGACTCGATGCCGGCCAGGTCGAGCGCGTCGTCCATCAGCTGCAGCAGGTGATGCCCGGCCTGGCGCAGGCTGCCCACCTGTCCGCGCTGCAGCGGCGACAGCGGCGACTGCAGCAGCAGTTCGCTCCACCCCAGCACGGGGGTCAACGGCGCCCGCACCTGGCTGCCGAGGTCGGCGAGGAACCGGCTGCGCTGCAGCGAATCATGCTCGGCGCGCTGGCGCCGCGCGCGCGCCTGGCGTCGCTGCACCCGACGCCGCCGACGCCGTTGATACAGCCGCGACATCCCCACCGCGGCGATGCAGATCGCCACGCCCGAGGCGGTGCGTCCAGCTGCGGTTTCCCACCAGCGCGGCACCACCCGCAGGTCGAGCTGGCGCACGCTCGACCACGGCCCTCCCGCATGCCGTCCCTGCACCAGCAGGACGTGGTCGCCGGCGGGGAGGCGGGTGAACAGTCGCTGTGCCACCGGCCCGGTATCCACCCATTCGGGGTCCTTGCCGAGCAGGCGGAAGCGGTAGTGGATGCGGTCCGGATCGCCGCGCCCGAGCAGGCCGACGGCGACCCGCAGGTTGCGGTCGGCAGTGCCCAGGAGCACCGGCTGCATCGCGACCGGCACCTGCAGGACGCGCCCGTGGCGGCGCCGCGTCATGCCATCGATCACCAGCACCGGCGCCGCCGCCGGGGGGCGCAGCGCGCGCGGATCGAAGGCCAGCAGCCCGCCTTCGCGCATGGCCGCCACCACCGCACCCGACCCTGCGCGAAGCAGGCGCTGCGACAGCACGTCCTGCACCGGCAGTCCCTGCGTCGTGCCCAGCACATCGACCTCGCCCGAGCGCGGATCGACCCGTACCAGGCCACGCGCCGCGCCCGCCCAGGCCACGCCGTCGCGCCCCACCACCAGCGCGTCGGCACGCAGCTGCGGGTACCCTTCGGCGGTGCCGACCCGGCGCAGCCGTTGCATCTGCCCCGGCGTGCGGCGGTAGTGCTCCAGCGCGGCGGCGCGACTGACCCACAGCGTGCCGTCATCGGCTTCGGCAAGGGCGGACACGCTGCCGTCGCCGTCGCCCGGAACCCGTTCAAAACGTTCGCGCAGCCGCGACCAGCGCAACGCGCCGGACGGATCGGTCGCCCACAATTCACCATCGCGGGTGCACAGCAGCTGGCGCGTCGGTACCTCCGCGGCAAGGCCGAGCGCCTGCGGACGGGCCGTGCGCAGCAGCTCGCCGGCCGCCGACCACTGCTGCACCGCCTGCGGGTGGGCCAGCCACACCTGCTGCGCGCAGACCTGCAGCGACAGCGCCGCGTGCGGCGCGTGCAGCCCAAGTGGCCAGACGCGGCGTTCGCCCCGCTTCGGGTCATAGCGCAGCAGGCTGTCGGCGCTGGCCAGCCAGACCCGGCCACGCGCGTCTTCGCCCAACCCTACCGGGAGCGCGGTCACCCCGGCATGCGGATACGCGGTGATGTCGCGTCCCTGGCCGGTGCGCAGGTCGAGCCGTTGCAGCCGTCCCCCGCTGCCCGCCACCCACGCATGATGTTGCCCGGATGCCGCCAGCGCCAGGGCGTAGTGGCTGCCGATGCCCGGCGTGGCGTCCGCCGTGGCCGGCAACGCGGTGAACTGCCGCCAACGCCCCGACAGCCACCACACACCATGGTGTTCGCTGACCCACCACAGGTCGCCGCTGCGATCCTGGAGGGCCTGCCGGACCACCACCGGCCCCGGCACGGCGCCCGGCGGCAATGGCAGCGCGACCTGCACCACCTGCGCCGCCTCGCGTCGTTGCAGCCCCATGCGACCATGCTGCCAGAGCGTGCCGTCGGCACTGCGCAGCACGCTGCGGGCGTCGCTCGCCACGGCGGACGCAGGTGCAGTCGTGGCGATCGTCCAGCTGCCGCGCGCCGCGGTGATTTCCACGCCGCCGCGTGGATCAGCCCACAGCGACCGGATCGGTGCGGCAGCCGGCGACGGCAGCGGGACGCGCGTGAAACGCGTGCCATCCCGGCGCCACAGGCCCGTTGCCTGGGCCACCCACAGCGCGCCGCCGCGGTCGCGCGCCAACGCCACCACCGTGGCCCCCGGCAGCGGGTGCGGTCGCCAGTGCGCTTCGCGTGGCGACAGCCCGTACAACTGCTGGTCGCTGCCGATCGCCCATACCCAGCCATCCCCGCTGCTGCCAACCTGACGCACGTGGCCGCTGCGCAGGGCGAGCGGTGCCGATGCCGGCAAGCGCTGGAAACCGCGGCGGTCGGTGTCCATCAAGACCAGACCCTCCTCCGCGGTGCCCAGCCATACGCGGTCGCGCGCGTCGACATGCACCGCCCGCAGGTCCAGGTCGGGCAGCCCCTCTTCACGTCGCCATTGCCGGAAGCGCTGTCCATCGAACCGCAGCAGGCCGTCGCTGCCCGCCAACCACAGGTAGCCGGCGGCATCTTCGGCGATGCCGCGCACCTGCGGGTCGTACAGGCCATCGGCCATGCCCAGCAGGCGCGGCGTTGGAATCTGCACCACCGTCGCCGCGTGGCCCTGCAGCCAGGCGAACAGGCACGCCAGCAGCACCATGACGGCCCGCCCAGGCAGGGCTGCTCGCGGAAACGTCACCTTTCAGCGCAGGGTCATCGGTCTCATCGCGGTAACGGTAGAACCTTCAATCGCAGCGCGCAGCGTCGAATCCGTGACAGCGTCACAGTCGCGCGAGTCAAGTTTTGGATTGATTTGAAGTTTTCATGAAGCACAGCCTATGGCGACGTCATCGTTTCCGACACGCCCCGCCGCTTCACGCAGGCCTGCGCAATCGCCGACACCAGCATGTCGCCGGTAACCGGCTTGCGCAGGAAGCCATCAAAGCCGGCCGCCAGCACCTGCTGCTCGGCATATGCGTCCGAGCGCGCAGTCACCGCGATCAGTGGCAATGCGTAGCCCATCGCCCGCAGCTGCCCGGCGATGGCGATGCCATCCAGCGCCGGCAGGTCGAGATCGAGCAGGCCGACATCGAACGCGCCGGCAGCCACTTCCGACAACGCCGCCAGTCCGTGCAATGCATGCACTACCGCGTGGCCACGGGCACGCAGCAGGCCGGCGATCACCTCGGCCACGGTGGCATCGTCTTCCACCAGCAGCACCCGCATCGGCGGCAGCGCGATGGGGCCGGCCTCGGTCGCCGCATATGGTCCCGGGCCGGGACGCCGGCACCAGGGCAACGGCAGGTGCACGGTGAAGCGCGCCCCCTGCCCCGGCTGGCTGTCGATCTCGATCCGCCCGCCCATCGCCACCGCCAGTTCCTGGCAGATCGCCAGACCCAGGCCGCTGCCGCCGTAGCGGGACGCGGTCCGCGGACCATCGGCTTGTTCGAAGCGGTGGAACAGGCGCTCCTGCTGGTCGCGGTTGATGCCCGGGCCGGTATCGCTGACCTCGAACACCACCCCGGTGCCGTGTTCGACCAGTTCGATGCCCAGCCCGACATGACCGTGCTCGGTGAACTTGATCGCATTGCCCAGCAGGTTCATCAGGATCTGGCGGACCCGCATTTCATCGCCGCTGACCTGGACCGGTCCCGGCAGGGTGAAGCTGCGTTCGTAGGCCAGCCCGCGGTGGTGCGCCATCGGTTCCATCAGGGCGTCGACCTGGTCCAGCATCGCGGTCAGGTCGAACGGGCGGATATCCAGCTCGAGGCGGCCGGCCTCGATCCGTGCCAGGTCCAGGGCGTCGTTGACCAGCCGCAGCAGGTGCGCGCCGGCGTGCTGGATGGACGCGGCGTACCCCCGCTGCATCTCGTCCAGCGGCGTGGCCAGCAGCAGTTCGCTCATGCCCAGCACGCCGGTCATCGGGGTGCGCACCTCGTGCCCCAGCGTGGCCAGGAAGCGGCTCTTGGCCTGCGAGGCCTGTTCGGCGATCTGCTGCTTGTGCACGGTGAGCTGCCACTGCTGGCGGCGGCGCAGACGCGCGCGCGCGAACGCGGCCAGCGCCGCCACCAGCAGCAGCCCCAAAATCACATAGCCCAGGATCGCCCAGCCGCTGCGCCACCAGGGCGGCTGCACGCGCACGCTGATGGTGCGCGACGGGGTCCACTCGCCATGCGGCGTGGCCGCCTGCACGTCGATGGCGTACTCGCCCGCTGGCAGGCGCGACAACAGGCGTTCGCCGTCGGCGTTCTGCATCACCCAGTTCTGGTCGTAACCGGACACCCGGTAGCGGTAACGGTTGCCCATCGGGCTGGCGTAGGACAGCAGTCGCGCGGAAATGATCAGGTCGCGGTCGTCCGGTCCCAGCAACAGCGGCGCGTTGACCGGCAGCGACTGCTGGCCTTCGGCATCGTCGCGGCGCACCTGGATGTTGTCGATGACCAGCTGCGACGGGGGCAGCACCAGGTCCGGCGCGTTCGGGTCGAACGCCACCAGGCCGGTCGCGGTGACCGCCAGCACGCGTCCGTCCGCGCCGGTGACCGGCGGGCGCCCGCTGAATTCCATGTCGGGCAGTCCGTCGCGTTCGCCGTAGACACGCAGCCGGCGATCGAGTGGGTGCCAGCTGACCAGGCCGCGCGGCGTGGTCGCCCACACCTGCCCATCGGCCCCACGGGCAAGGCCGCCGATCGACACCGGCGGCATGCCCTGCGCGGCGCCCACGCGTTCGCGCAGGGTCATGCTCAGGCCGTCCCAGCGGTACCGCTCCAGACTGCCCCTGCGCGCCAGCCAGGCTTCCTCCGGACTGATCCAGAGCATGTCGTACAGGCTGCCCGGGGCGATCCCCGGCACGCGTTCGAAGCGATCCTCCTGCCAGCGCAGCAATCCCATCTCGCCGAAGTCGCCCATGACCCACAGCTGCCCGCGCGGATCGAACACCATCTGTTCCACCGGCATGTCGACCAGGCCGCGGCCGGCGTCGATGCGGATCTCGTCGAGCAGGTTGCCCTGCGCGTCCCGATGCTGCACGCCGAGGTTGGTGATCGACAGCCACAGATCGCCGTCGGGCGCCTGGCGGATCAGCTCGATGCGCTGCCGCACATCCGTGCCGCTGCCGATCTTCCATTCGCGCAGGCGTCCGCTGTCCGGGTGATACAGGCCCAGCCTTCCGGCGCGCCCCAGCCACAGGGCGCCGTCGGCGCGTGGCAGCACCGAACGGACCGCGCCGACGCCCAGCTGCTTCTCGTTCGCCACCTGGCGCAGGCGGCCGCCCGCATCCAGCGCGTAGACTCCGTGCGCCGCCGCGATGTAATAGTCATTGCCTGCGGCCGCGGCACTGAGCAGGTAGGCACTGTCCAGGGGTTTGCCATCGAGCTGGTACCAGGTGGAAAAGCGCTTCCAGTCCGGCGGCAGGTAGGCCAGCCCCTGGGTCAGCATGGCGAACCACAGGCCACCTTCGTGGTCCTGCAGCATGTCCAGCACGCCACTGCGTTCGGTGAGGAAGCCGCTGCCGGCATCGCCGGCCAGCAGGCGCATGCTGCGGTCGTCGCCGCGGTACAGGCCGTCGGCCGTGCCCAGCCAGTAGCCGCCGTTGCGGTCGTGGACCACCGACGCAGCGCGCACGTCGGCGCTCGGCGTCCACGGCGCCGGGCGCACGCTGTCATCGCTGTCGATGCGGAACAGTCCGCCCTGGGTGCCGGCCCACACCGTGCCGTCGCGGTCGCGGGTCAGGCGGAACACGCTCTTGTCGCCCAGCAGCGCGGGCGCGATACGGGTGAAGGTCCTGCCGTCCCAGCGGGCGACCCCGCTGCCGGTGCCGATCCAGACCCGCCCCTGCGCATCGGACAGCATCGTGTAGATGGTGTCGCTGGGCAGGCTGGCCGGATCGGCAGGGTCTGCGCGATAGCGCACCAGGCTGCCGTCTTCGTCGCGGCGACATATGCCATGGGCATTGGTGCCGATCCACAGCGATTTGCCGGCGTAAGCCAACGACCAGAACTGCCCCTCGCAGCGCACGCTGATGTCGGGGAACTGCTGGAAGCGCTCGCGGTCGGGACCGAGCATGCTCAAGCCACCGCCATTGCTGCCCACCCAGACCCGGTCCAGTGGATCCACCAGCAGCGTTTCGATCTCATTGCTGGGCAGCGAACCCGGATCGTCCGGCTCGTTGCGCCATACGCGCAGGCCAACCCCGTCCACGCGCGCAAGACCATCGTCGGTGGCCGCCCAGACATATCCCTGGCGATCCTGCGCCAGCGCCAGCACCATGCGCGAGGGCATGCCTTCGGCTGCACCGAAGCGGCGCATGCGCGGTGTTTCTGCCGATGTCCCTGCGGCCCACAGCGCCGACGGCACGGCACACGCAGCCAGTACCAGCAGCACGATGCCTGCCCGCCAACCGCGCGCGCTCAACGCCATCGAGTTCTCCCTGTTGGCGGCGATTGTCACACAGCGGGCCACGCTGCGCGCCCGGCACCACCACGAACTGTTGCAGCCATGGTGCTGCCGGGGATCACGGCCCAGCGCGTATGATCGGCCCAGCCCTGAATGGAGCCGGCCGTGAGCCAACGCCTGACCCTTGCCCTGCTGCTGTGCGCGACCCCGTGCATGGCGGCGGCCGCCCCGGACACCTACCGGCTCGACCCGGTCCATACGCGGGTGCTGTTCGCCGTCGAACACGCCGGGTTCTCGCAGGCGCTGGGCACGGTGTCGGGCAGCGAGGGCCGCCTGGCGTTCGACCCGGACGACTGGCACAGCGCCAGGTTGTCGGTCAGCGTGCCGCTGCAGCGCCTGGACCTGGGCGACGACGCGTGGAACAAGGCAACCCTGGCCCGCAACCTGCTTGACGCCGAACGCCATCCCGAAGCGCGCTTCGTCTCCACCCGGATCGAACCGATCGACCCCACCCACGCCAGGGTGATCGGTGAGCTGACCCTGCGCGGGGTCACCCACGAGGTGGCGCTGGAGGTGACCCTCAACGCGGTCAAGCGCCACCCGATGCCGCCGTTCCGGCGCACCGCCGGGTTTTCCGCCACCGCCACGCTCAGCCGCAATGCTTTCGGCATCGACGCCTGGCCCTCGATGATCGGCGACACGGTGCAGCTGCGCATCGAAGCCGAAGCGGTGCGCGACCGCACTGCCGCCGATCCGCAGGACACGCCGTCGGTCGACGCGCCGGGAACTCCGGCGGCGTCCGACGACTCCGACCTCTCACCTTCGCCCGCCCGGAAGCGCTCGCCATGACCACCCGGAACACTCCTCACCGCTGGGGCAGCATCAGCCAGGGCCTGCATTGGCTGATCGCGCTGCTGATCCTGCTGCTTGGCATCGTCGGCCTGACCATGGGCGAACTGCCGCGCACGCCGAAGTACTTCTGGGTGTATACCGCGCACAAGTCGCTCGGCATCACCGTGCTGGCGCTGGTGGCGCTGCGGCTCGGCTGGCGCCTGTACGCAGGTGCCCCTGAACCGGTCCCGGGCACGCCCGGCTGGCAGGAGCGCATCGCGTCGGCCACCCACTGGCTGCTGTACGTGCTGATGTTCGCGCTGCCGCTGTCCGGCTGGATCTACGACTCGGCCAGCGGGCTGCGCCCGTTCCGCTGGTTCGGCCTGGTCGACGTGCCCAAGCTGGTCGCGCCCAACCCGGCGGCACGCGATGTGTCCCATGCCATCCACGAGTGGGGCTTCTGGCTGCTGATCGCCGTGGTGGTCGCCCATGCCGGCGCCGCGCTCTACCACCATCTCTTCCAACGCGATGCCACGCTTGCGCGCATGCTGCCGCAGGGTTGGCTCGCCTCCCCCCAGAAGGATTGACGATGAACATCAAGCTCACTTCCCCCGCTGCCGTGGCCGCTGCGCTGGCCGGCCTGATCGCCACCGCCCCGGCGATGGCCGCCGACTACGTGCAGGCCCCCGGCGCCGGCTCGACGCTGGCCTTTGCGACCAAGTACGACGGCGAAGTGTTCACGGGCAGCTTCCCCGGTTTTTCCACCCGGATCAGCTTCGATCCGGCCAACCCGGCCGCCGGTACGCTGGACGTGACCATTCCGCTGGCCGGCGCCAAGACCGGCAACGGCGACCGCGACTCGACGCTGCAGACCGCGGACTTCTTCGACGTGGCCAAATTCGCCACCGCCCGCTACACCGCGAAGGGCTTCACCAGGAGCGGCGACAAGTACGTGGCCAATGGCACGCTGGAACTGCGCGGGGTGAGCAAGCCGGTCACCCTCACCTTCGAATGGAAGCCCGGTCCGAATCCGGTGCTCGTCGGCAAGGCCACGGTCAAGCGCCTGGACTTCGGCGTGGGCCAGGGCGACTGGAAGGACACCAAGAGCATTCCGGACGAAACCGCGATCAGCACGCACGTGAAGCTCCAGGCGAAATAACGCCCGCCCGGGAAGCCCGTGGAGTGGGGCAGAGCCCCGCTCTACGTGGTGAAGCGGCTTACCGCGGCCACGTCGAACGGCCAGTCCAGCTCCCGGCCCTGGGCGTCGCGCAGGACCGGCACGCGGGCGCCATAGCGCGCCTCCAGGCCTGCGTCATCGTCGATGAACACGCTGTCCAGCCCGGCCAGCCGGGCCTGGGCCAGTACGGCCAGGGCCTGGTCGCACAGGTGGCAGTCATCGCGCTGGTAAAGAATGAACATCGGGCTCCCGTCGCTCGAATATGCTGCGCCGCAGCCAGGCCGGCCCGCGCGGACAGCATAGAATAGCGCTCCATCCGATACCCGCAGTTTGGCAATCATGGCTGTCAGCACGTTCGACGTTTTCAAGATCGGCATTGGCCCGAGTTCCTCGCACACCGTAGGACCCATGAAGGCCGCCGAACGCTTCGTGCACCGCTGGCTGCTCGATCCCGGCTGCCTGCAGGACGTGGTGCGCGTCCGCGCCGACGTCTACGGCTCGCTGGCCTTGACCGGGCGCGGGCATGGCACCGACAAGGCGGTGCTGCTGGGCCTGGAAGGCCAGCGCCCGAACCTGATCGACCCGGACATCATTCCCGAGGCGCTGGAGCGGATCCGCAGCACGAAGAGGATCCGGCTGATGGGCACCCACGAGATCGCCTTCGACGAGAAGCGCGACCTGGGCCTGAACAAGCGCCAGAAGCTGCCCTACCACACCAACGGCATGCGCTTCACCGCCTATGACGCCCAGGAACAGGTCATCGCCACCCGCGACTACTACTCGGTGGGCGGCGGGTTCGTGGTCAACCAGGACGACGCCGCCGACGACCGCATCGTGCCCGATGAAACTCCGTTGCCCTATCCGTTCAAGAGCGGCGACGAACTGCTGGCGCAGACCGCGCGCAGCGGCCTGAGCATCGCCCAGCTGATGTTCGAGAACGAGAAGTGCTGGCGCAGCGAGGACGAGATCCGCGACCAGCTGCGCGAGATCTGGAGCGCGATGCAGGCCTGCGTCGCCCGCGGCATCCGCCAGGAGGGCACCCTGCCCGGCGGCCTGCACGTCTCCCGGCGTGCGCCCGCGCTGTACCGCGAACTGTCGTCGAAGCCGGAAGCGGCGATGCGCGACCCGCTCACCACGCTGGACTGGGTGAACCTGTATGCGCTGGCGGTGAACGAGGAAAACGCCGCCGGCGGTCGCGTGGTCACCGCCCCGACCAATGGCGCGGCCGGCGTACTGCCGGCGGTGCTGCATTACTTCGACCGCTTCTGCCCCGGCGCCAACGAACAGCGCGTATTCGATTTCCTGCTGACCTCGGCGGCGATCGGCATCCTGTACAAGGAAAACGCCTCCATCTCCGGCGCCGAAGTGGGCTGCCAGGGCGAAGTCGGCGTGGCCTGCTCGATGGCCGCCGGCGGCCTGGTCGCGGCGCTGGGCGGCAACCCCAGCCAGATCGAGAACGCAGCCGAGATCGGCATGGAACACAACCTGGGCCTGACCTGCGATCCGATCGGCGGGCTGGTGCAGATTCCCTGCATCGAGCGCAACGCGATGGGTGCGGTCAAGGCGATCAACGCCTCGCGCATGGCGATGCGCGGCGACGGCAAGCACAAGGTGTCGCTGGACAAGGTCATCAAGACCATGCGCGATACCGGCCGTGACATGCAGGACAAGTACAAGGAAACCAGCCGCGGCGGGTTGGCGGTGAACGTCATCGAATGCTGATGGGGTGACGGCTGGCGGGTGGAGGCGGTTATCCTCGGGGTTCCCCCACTGGAGACCGCCATGCGCATCCTGGCCGCCGCCCTGCTTGCCTGCCTGCCCCTGACCTCGTTCGCCGCCGATACCTACGACGCCCGCCTGCAGGGCTTCGATTACGGCTGGCCGGTCAAGATCTTCAGCATCGAGTCCCAGCGCCAGCCGCTGGAAATGGCCTATCTGGACGTTCCACCCGCGGGCAAGGCCGCGCTTGGCACCGTGGTGCTGCTGCACGGCAAGAACTTCTGCGCGGGCACCTGGCGCGACGCGATCAAGGCGTTGAGCAGCGCCGGTTACCGGGTGATCGCGCCCGACCAGATCGGCTTCTGCAAATCCAGCAAGCCGCTGCGTTACCAGTACTCGTTCGGCCAGCTGGCCGCCAATACCGAAGCGCTGCTGGCCCATCTCAAGCTGGACACCACCAAGGTGGACCTGGTCGGCCATTCGATGGGCGGCATGCTGGCTGCGCGCTTTGCACTGATGTACCCGCAACAGCTGCGCCAGCTGGCACTGGTCAACCCGATCGGGCTGGAGGACTGGAAGGCCAGGGGCGTGCCGTGGCGCAGCGTGGATGCGTGGTATGCCAACGAGTTGAAGACCAGTTTCGACAGCATCAGGAAGTACCAGCTGGACGTGTACTACAGTGGCCAGTGGACGCCGGAGTATGAGCACTGGGCACGGATGCAGGCCGGCATGTATGCCGGCCCCGGCAAGCAGGCCGTGGCCTGGAGCCAGGCGCTGACCTCGGACATGGTGTTCAACCAGCCGGTGGTCTACGAACTGCCCAACGTGCGGGTTCCCACCACGTTGTTCATCGGCCAGAAGGACCGCACTGCGATCGGTCGCGACCTGGCCCCGCCCGCTTTGAAGGCTACGCTGGGCGATTATCCAGCGCTGGGCAAGGCCGCTGCCGCGGCGATTCCCGGCGCCACGCTGGTGAGCTTCGACGACCTCGGGCATTCGCCGCAGGTGCAGAACCCGGAGCGGTTCAATGCCGCTTTGTTGAAGGCGTTGAAGGGCGGCTGATGGCGTAGAGCCACGCCCTGCGTGGCTGCTCTTCCAGGACCGCGAAGCCACGCAGGGCGTGGCTCTACGCGCGGGTGATGGACAGCACGTCGTCGAGCAACGCTGCGGCGGTGATGTCGGCACCCGCTCCCGGGCCCTGGATCAGCAAGGGCTGGGCGCTGTAACGGTCGCTGTGGATCGCCACGCGGTTGTCGGTCTGCGCGCCGCCGGCCAACGGGTGGTCCAGGGGCACGATGCGCAGGCCAACGCTGGCGCCTTGATGGTCGAAACCACCGATGAAGCGCAGGCAGCCGTTCTGCGCGCGCGCCTGCTCCCAGTGCCGTTGCAGCGGCGCGTCCAGCAACGACAACTGCGCAATGGCTGCGCTCACCGGCAGTGGCGCCAACGCGTCGGGGACCAGCGAAGCGACCTGGACCTGGTCGGCGCGCAGTGCGATGCCGCTGGCGCGCGCCAGGATCAGCAGCTTGCGGCGCACGTCCTCGCCGGACAGGTCCACGCGCGGGTCCGGCTCGGTGAAGCCGGCGCCCGCCGCGTCGCGCACCCAGGCCGAAAACGGACGCTGGCCGTCGTAATGATGGAACAGCCAGGCCAGCGATCCCGACAGCACGCCTTCCACCCGATGGATGCGGTCGCCGCCGGCGACCAGACCGCGCAGGCTGCTCAGCAGCGGCAACCCTGCGCCGACGGTGGCGCTGTCGCCGTAGCGTGCGCCGCCGTCCAGTCCGCTGCCGGCGATGGCCTGCGCGCGGGCGAGCTGCGCGCCCTGCCCCAGCTTGTTGGCGGTCACCACGTGCACGCCGCGCGCCAGCCATTGCTCGTGCCAGTTGGCCACGTCATCGCTGGCGGTGGCGTCCACCACCACGTCGCCGCGCTGCAGGCCTTCGGCTTCGGCCCACGGCTGCAGCGCCGGAACCGTGCGCGCGGCATCGTTGGCGTGTTCCAGCGCCTGCGCCGGATGCTGTTCGCAGGCCCGTGCCGTGCGCGAATTGGCCAGCCACGTGAACTGCGGGAGCGCGATGCCACGCGACTGCAACGACTGGTAGCGCTGCACGAACGCGGTACCGACCGTACCCGTCCCCAGCAACGCCAGCCGCCGCGGCGCCGGCGGCGCGAACGGAAGCACCGCGCTCATGCATCCACCCGTTTACGTTCGGCCAGCTGCACCTGGCGGTCGATCACCGCCTGCGCGCGTTCCAGCCCGGCCTGCAGGTCCGCGACCAGGTCGTCGGAGGACTCGATGCCCACCGACAGGCGCAGCAGCCCCTCGCTGATGCCGGCAAGCGCACGCGCTTCGACGGTCATCGCCGCATGGGTCATGGTGGCCGGATGCGCGACCAGGCTTTCCACGCCGCCCAGCGATTCGGCCAGGGTGAAACAGCGCAGGCCGTCGACGAAGGCGCGCACCGCCGCGTGCGGGTCATCGCCCGGGCACGAGGCCAGTTCGAACGACAGCATCGCACCGAAGCCGCTCTGCTGGCGGGCAGCGATGGCATGGCCCGGATGCTCGGGCAGGCCCGGGTAGTACACCTGGGCCACCGCGTCGCTGGCCGCCAGCAGCTGCACGATGTCGGCGGTGTTTTCCTGGTGCGCACGCAGCCGCGCGCCGAGCGTGCGCAGGCCGCGCAGGGTCAGGAAGGCATCGAACGGCGACCCGGTCAGGCCCAGCGCGTTGGCCCACCACACCAGCTGTTCATGCAGCGCGGGGTCGCGTGCCACCACCGCGCCGCCGACCACGTCGCTGTGCCCGTTGATGTACTTGGTGGTCGAATGCAGCACGATGTCTGCGCCGAAGGCGATCGGCTGCTGCAGCGCCGGCGACAGGAAGGTGTTGTCGACCACCACCTTCGCACCGGCCCGGTGCGCCGCATCGATGACGAAGCGCAGGTCGGTGATGCGCAGCAGCGGATTGGACGGGGTTTCGACCAGCACCAGCGTCGGCGACTGCGCCAGCGCGTCGGCCAGCGAACGCGGATCGGTCAGGTCGGCGGTGACCAGCTGGAAATGGCCCTTCTTCGCCAGCGCATTGAACAGGCGCCAGCTGCCGCCGTAGGCATCGTGCGGGACCACCAGGGTATCGCCGGGCTGCAGCAGCGCGTTGAGCACCAGGTTGATCGCGCCCATGCCGGTGGAGGTGATCACGCCGCCGGCGCCGCCCTCCAGCTCGGCCAGCACTTCGCCGAGCAGGTCGCGGGTGGGGTTGCCGCTGCGCGTGTAGTCGTACTGGCGCTTGTTGCCGAAGCCATCGAAGCTGAAGTTCGATGACAGCACGATCGGCGGGGTCACCGCACCGTACGCGGTATCGCGATCGATCCCGGCGCGCACGGCGGCGGTGACACGGCTACAGGACGGTTCGGAACCGGCGGACTGGCTCATGCGTTTTCTCCCGGGGTACGAAATGCGGTGGCGAGGATCGCGTCGATGCGATCGGTTTCTTTCAGGAAGGCGTCGTGGCCATACGGCGAGCGCAGCACGCGCAGGCTGCCGCGCGGGCCCAGTCCCTCGACCAGCCCGACCAGGTCGGCCAGCGGCACCAGGCGGTCGCCTTCGACCGCGACCACGACGGTCGGCACGCCGATCGCGGCGGGGTCGACACGGTGCAGGTCGATCGATTCGGACAGGCGCAGGTAGGCTTCGACCGGCGTGCGCGCGACGTACTGCGCACCGGCGGCGTCCAGGTAGTCCTCGGCGGCCACGCGGACCCGGCCATTGACCACTTCCGGCGGCGCGTCGAAGCGCTCGCCGAATTCTTCCGGGGTGCGGTAGCTGAGCATGGCGAACTGCCGCGCCAGCGCCAGCCCATGGTGCTCGGCGCATTGCAGCTGGCCCAGGGCGACGGCGCGTCGCTGCAGCGCGCGCCAGGCGGCGGCATACGGGTGCGGGCGGTGTGCGCCACTGACCGCGACCAGCCGCGCCAGGCGCTGCGGATGGCGCACCGCGAACTGCTGGCCCACCAGCGCGCCGTACGAATACCCGACGAAGCACTGCAGCTGGCCAATGCCAAGGTGGTCCAGCAGCAGCGCCAGTGCGTCGGCCTGGTCGGCGGTGTCGATCGGCAGGTCGAGCGCGCCATCGGCACCGATGAAATCGAACGCCAGGATCCTGCGCCCGGCAGGATCCAGCGTGCGCCCTGGCGCGACCAGGCCCTCGGCCCAGCCTTTCTCGGGGAAGTCGGCGTTGGCGGCGACATGGCGGTGCGCGGAAATGCCCCCGGCCAGCACCACCACCGGCGCCGCCGACCGCCCGACCAGTTCATAGCGCAGCCGTACCGGCCGCGGGCCACCATGCCGCATCGACAGCACCGCGGCGATCTCGCCGCGCACGGCGGTGCAGCCGGCATCGACCGGCACGCTCAAGGGGGCGAAGGAAACAGTGGCGACAGCAGCGGTGGCAAAACCCATGGCGGTATCCCGAAGAGGAAAACGGCCATCGAGCTTTCGCGGAGCTCGCGTTCGAAGCGCACCTGGTGTGCACGGTTCGAACCATCTTTCGGTAGACGCCACGGTCCCCGCAGGATTTGGCACCTACGCAGGTCGCTTGCGCGCCTGCGGGCTGCCCCGGCTTCAAAGGGCCTGTCCCTCTGCCGGTCTCGATGGTGGAACCACGATGCCAGCACTTTTCGAGCATGTCAATCCTTTCATCTGGATGAAGCGATATAGTTTTTCGTCATCAGTGGCCGCGCGCGCCCCTTTCCCGGATGAATGCGCTTGCGTAGAGTCCGCGCACCGCCCTCCCGAAGTTCGCCAATGCGCCGGATCCTGCTGCCTGCCCTGCTGTTGTGCCCCTTGCTCGCGTTCGCCGATCCGCTCGGCGCGACCGACTGGCGCGGCGGCTGGGGGCTGGTACGTCCGGTCGGCGACACTGCGCAGGGCCCGGCGACTGCGTCGCTGGCCTCGGTGAAGCTGGAACGCGCCGGCGGCCAGTGGCGCGCGCGGGTCGACAACCACCTCGCCGGCCCGGTGCAGATCGTGCTGCGGCAGCCGGCCGGTGCCGCACTGGCGCCGGGCCTGCCACTGCAGACCGTGCTGCAGGGCTCTGCCAGCGTGGTGTTGGCCGGCCTGCAGCTGCCGGCGGACAGCGGGCGCCTGGACCTGCTGCTGGACTCCGTCCCCGGCGACCCGGGCGCCCGTCCGCAGGACGTGGCCTACGCACTGCCGTTCGACGCCAGGCGCTTCCAGGTCACCCAGGCGCCGCAGGGTCGGTTCAGCCACGACGACGCCGAAAACCGCGACGCGGTGGACTTCGCCCTTCCCGAAGGCACCCCCGTGCTGGCCGCCCGCGCCGGCAAGGTCATGCAGGTGCAGGGCAACTTCAGCGGCAATGGCCGCGACCCGGCCCGCGACCGCGACCGCGCCAACTTCATCCGCGTGCTGCACGAGGACGGCAGCATGGCCGTGTACGCGCACCTGCGCGAAAGCGGGGTCCTGGTGCGCAGCGGGCAGCGGGTCGAGGCCGGGCAGCGCATCGGCGTATCCGGCAATACCGGCTTCAGCACCGCCCCGCACCTGCACTTCGTGGTGCAGGCCAATGCCGGCATGCAGCTGCGCTCGATCCCGGCGCGCATCGTGGCGCCCCAGGGCGAGCTGCATTTCGCCCGGGAACAGGCCGAGGGCGGCGACGCGGCCAGCCACTGACCCGCCCCGGCGGGCGGCCCGGTATACTGATGGGCTTATCTCTTTGAAAAGCGCCCCGGTCGGGCGCCTGCCGCCATGTCCGAAGTCGCTACCGAAGCTGCGCGCCGCCGCACCTTCGCCATCATTTCCCATCCTGACGCCGGCAAGACCACGCTGACCGAAAAGCTGCTGCTGTTCGGCGGTGCGATCCAGATGGCCGGCTCGGTCAAGGGCCGCAAGGCCGCCCGCCACGCCACCTCGGACTGGATGGCGCTGGAAAAGGAGCGCGGCATCTCGGTCACCTCGTCGGTGATGCAGTTCCCTTACGAGGGCAAGATCGTCAACCTGCTCGACACGCCGGGCCACGCCGACTTCGGCGAAGACACCTACCGCGTGCTGACCGCGGTCGACTCGGCGCTGATGGTCATCGACGTGGCCAAGGGCGTGGAAGAGCGCACCATCAAGTTGATGGAAGTGTGCCGCCTGCGCGACACCCCGATCATGACCTTCATCAACAAGCTCGACCGCGAAGGCAAAGAGCCGATCGACCTGCTCGATGAAGTGGAGAGCGTGCTCGGCATCCAGTGCGCCCCGGTGACCTGGCCGATCGGCATGGGCCAGCGCCTGAAGGGCGTGGTCCACCTGATTTCGGGCGAAGTGCACCTGTACGAGCAGGGCCGCAACTTCACCCGCCAGGATTCCACCATCTTCCCGTCCATCGACTCGCCCGGGCTGGCCGAGAAGATCGGCGAGCGCATGCTGGCCGACCTGCGCGACGAACTGGAACTGGTGCAGGGCGCCAGCCATGCCTTCGACGTGGACGCCTACCTGGCCGGCAAGCAGACCCCGGTGTTCTTCGGCTCCGGCGTGAACAACTTCGGCGTGCAGCCGCTGCTGGACTTCTTCGTCGAGCATGCGCCCTCGCCGCAGCCGCGTGCGACCACCGGCCGGGTGATCGCCCCGCAGGAGAACAAGCTGACCGGCTTCGTCTTCAAGATCCAGGCCAACATGGACCCGCAGCACCGCGACCGGGTCGCGTTCATGCGGGTCTGCTCGGGCCGCTTCGCCGCCGGCATGAAGACTTTCCACGTCCGCACCGGCAAGGAAATGAAGCTGGCCAACGCGCTGACCTTCATGGCCAGCGATCGTGAAATCGCCGCCGAAGCGTGGCCGGGCGATGTGATCGGCATCCACAACCACGGCACCATTTCCATCGGCGACACCTTCACCGAAGGCGAAGCGGTGAGCTTCACCGGCATTCCCAACTTCGCCCCGGAACTGTTCCGTCGCGCCCGCCTGCGCGACCCGCTCAAGCTGAAGCAGCTGCAGAAGGGCCTGGCCCAGCTGTCCGAGGAAGGCGCGACCCAGTTCTTCCGCCCGCTGATGAGCAATGATTTGATCCTCGGCGCGGTCGGCGTGCTGCAGTTCGACGTCGCCGCGTACCGGCTGAAGGACGAATACGGCGTGGAAGCGGTGTTCGAGCCGGTCAGCGTCAGCACCGCCCGCTGGGTGACCTGCAGCGACGAAAAGAAGCTGGAGGAGTTCCGCGAAAAGAACGCCAACAACCTCAGCATCGATGCCGCCGGCCACCTGGTGTACCTGGCCCCGACCCGGGTCAACCTGCAGCTGGCCCAGGAACGTGCACCGGACGTCCGCTTCGCCGCCACCCGCGAGGCGGCGCACAGCATTTCGGTCGGCTGACCGGCGCAATCGCGATGGCGCGTGCACGCGCGCGCCATCGCGGCGATGATAGGGCGCAAGCGGGTCCCCCTCCCCGTGCCTCGATCATCGCCATGACCTCTGTTGCGTCCGTACGTGAAGAAATCGCCAGCGCCCTCACCCACGGCCTCGGCGCGGTGGCTGCGCTGGCCGGCAGCGCGGTACTGATCACCCTCGCCGCCATCTACGGCGATGCCTGGCAGCTGGCCAGCGCCATCGTGTTCGGCGTCGCCCTGCTGCTGCTCTACACCGCCTCCACCCTGTATCACGCCATCCAGCACCCGATCGCCAAGGGTCGCCTGAAGGTCTTCGACCACTGCGCGATCTACCTGCTGATCGCCGGCACCTACACCCCGTTCACCCTGATCGGCCTGCGCGGCCCGTGGGGCTGGGGCATGTTCATCGCGATCTGGACCCTGGCCCTGGCGGGGGTCATCTTCAAACTGTTCTTCACCGGCCGCTTCAAGCTGCTCTCCACCGCGATCTACATCGCCATGGGCTGGATGGTGCTGGTGGCGATCAAGCCGATGTGGTCCTCCATCGACGGCTGGACCCTGGGCTGGCTGTTCGCGGGCGGCCTGTCGTACACGCTGGGCACCTACTTCTACCACCGCGAATCGATCCGGTACTCCCACGCCATCTGGCACCTGTTCGTGATCGGCGGCAGTGTCTGTCACTTTGTAGCGGTCACATCACAAGTGCTGTGACTGCTACGAAGTGACTGCCCAATCCTGCTGCGCAGGATCGGGCCCCCGGGCATGCCTCGCGCCCCCTTAACAAGAGGGGGCTTGCACGTGCTGGATTACCTCCTCGCTGACGCGACTGTTACGTCTGCTTCGCGTCACCTGCACGATGGACGGGCAAGGATGGTGGAGTGAATACCTTTACCGATCCTGCGCCTACCGCCCCATCCTCCCGCCCGCGCTGGCGCATGCGCCGGCCTGGCAAGCGCGGTCAGCGCTGGCTGGCGGTGCTGGTGTTCCTGGTTGCCCTGATCCTGCTGGTGATCGCACTGTGGGACTGGAACTGGTTCAAAGGCCCCGTCGAACGGGCCGTCCAGGCCAAGACCGGGCGTGAATTCCATATCGGCGGCAACCTTGATGTCGACCTCGGCCGCACTCTTACCGTGCGTGCCGATCGCCTCACCTTCGCCAACGCCGAATGGTCCAGGACCCCGCGCATGGCCAGCGCCGACCGCGCCGAAATCGACCTGCGCGCGTGGCCCCTCCTGCGCGGCCAGATCCGCATTCCCGAGATACGCCTCACCCGTCCCGACCTCCTGCTCGAAACCGCCCCCGGCAAAGACCAGCCAGGCAACTGGGACTTCCTCGGCCCCAGCGGTGGCGATCCACCCGTCCTGCAGCGCCTGCTGGTCGACGACGGACGCCTGAAATTCCTCGATGCCGCCGGCAAGACCGACATCCTCGTATCGCTCAACAGCGGCAAGCCGCGCAGTGCCGACAGCGCCCCGCCGCTGCTGGTCAGCGGCAAAGGGCGTTGGCAGGGCAACCCCTTCACCCTGGACGGCAACACCGAATCGCCGCTGGAACTGACCAACAGCGACCACCCGTTCCGCATCCACCTCGACGGCCGCGCCGGCGCCACCCGCGCCATCGCCAGCGGCACCCTCACCAACCCGTTCGCCCTGCGCACCTTCGACCTGGACTTCGCCCTGAGCGGCCAGGACATGGAAGACCTTTATCCCCTGATCGGCCTGGCCATTCCATCCACGCCCCCGTACCGACTCAAGGGCCGGCTCAAGCGCAACAACGATACCTGGCGCTACGAGAATTTCACCGGCGTGGCCGGCGACAGCGATCTGGGCGGTACCGCGCAGATCGAAACAGGCCGCGACCGCCCCTTCCTGAAAGCCGACCTCGTTTCCAAGCGCCTGGACTTCGACGACCTGGCCGGCTTCATCGGCGCCCCGCCCAAGACCGGCGCAGGCGAAACCGCCAACGCCGAACAGAAGGCCGAAGCCGCAGCCTTGGCCGCCAAAGCCCGGCTCCTGCCCGACACCCCCTACAACCTGACCAAACTGCGCGCCATGGACGCCGACGTTAAGTGGAAGGCACAACGCATCAACGCGCCTTCCCTGCCATTGGACGACATGGACGCCCACCTCAAGCTCGATGACGGCCTGCTGCGCCTGGAGCCGCTCAACTTCGGCGTCGCCGGTGGCGATATCCGCAGCACCATCCGCATGGACGCACGCAAACCGACCATCGCCACCCAGCTCAAGGCGAGCATCCGCAAAGTGCAACTGGGCGGCCTGTTCCCCGACGCCAAGCTGGCCGAACAGGCATCCGGCGGCATCAGCGGCGAAATCGACCTGAGCGGCACCGGCAACTCCATCGCCGCCATGCTCGGCAGCTCCGACGGCAACGTCGCCATCGGCATGGGCCGTGGCCACATCGGCAACCTGATCATGGAACTGGCCGGCCTCGACGTCGCCGAATCGTTGAAGTTCCTGTTCACCGGCGACAGACAGATCCCCCTGCGCTGCGCCTGGGGCGACTTCGGCGTGCAGCGCGGCCTGATGACCTCCCAGCAGCTCGCCTTCGACACCACCGACACCCTGCTGCTGGGCGAAGGCACCATCGACCTCAAACAGGAACAACTCGACCTGCTGCTGCGCCCGCGCCCCAAGGACATCAGCATCCTCGCCCTGCGCTCCCCGCTGCGCATCGGCGGCACCTTCAAGGACCCCTCGTTCCGCCCCGATTTCAAAGCCCTGGGCATCCGCGGCGCAATTGCAGTGGCGCTGGGCACCATCACCCCGCCAGCCGCGTTGTTGGCCACCATCGAAACCGGTCCAGGCGAAGATTCCAATTGCGGCGGACGGTACGCGAAGTAGCCGAGGGCCGCGCACGAATAAAGGTCAACGGCCCTCGCCGACAAAGGTCATGCGTTACCGTGCCGATCAAGTGGGTCGGCGGTCGTCTGGCGACCGACCCTGCCATTGCATGTAGAACCAGCGCCACGTCACGGCTTTCCCCAACCGCACACGACCCTGTATGGGGGCGGCCGCCGGGTAGCCCCCGTAGGGACTGTCAAAAACATGGATGTTTTTGACAAGCCCCCATGGATGGGTTCACGGCGTGTCCCGGAGGGGGCTGCCCGGCGGCCGCCCCAGCACGTAGCAATGAATAGCTGCTTTTCAGCTGTAGGCAAACAAGCAGCAAACAGCAACCTCAACCCGCCACGATGTACTGCTGCAACTGATCCAGCTTCTGCGCCTGCTCGTCTATCACCGACTTGACCAGATCGCCGATGGAGATCACACCGATCACGCCGCTGCCGTCCACCACGGGCAAGTGGCGGATGCGGTAATCAGTCACCAGCTGCAGGCAATGTTCAACCTGTTCAGACGGCGCTACCGTCACCACCTTCGCCGTCATGATCTCGCTCACCCGCGTGGTCCGCGAAGAGCGCTCGTGCAACACGATCTTGCGCGCGTAATCGCGCTCGGACAGGATCCCGACCAGATCGCCGCCCTCCATCACCACGACCGCACCGATGCTCTTCTCGGCCATCAGCCGGACCGCATCGATCACCGCCGATTCCGGACCTACCGCAAATACCTCAGGGGACTTGCCTTCCAACAGCTGTCGTACCGTGGTCATCTCGCTGCCCTCCACCGATGGGATGCACCGCCGAGTCTGCCACGAACGGTGCATGCCAGGTGTCAACCAGATACAACGGCCGCTGCTTCGACTCCTCGTACAACCGGCCCAGGTATTCACCGATCAGCCCCAGCGCGATCAACTGCACCCCGCCCAGGAACAGGATCACCGCCATCATCGTCGGATACCCCGCCACCCGGTCCCCGTAGAGCGCCGCCTTCACCACCACCCACGCCCCGAATACGAACGCGACACTGGCCGTCAACAGCCCCAGGTAAGTCGCCGCCCGCAGCGGTACCGTCGAAAAACTCGTGATGCCCTCCAGCGCGAAGTTCCACAACCTCCAGAACCCGAACTTCGTATCGCCCACCATCCGCGCATGCCGGTGGTATGGCAGCGCCTTGCGCCGGAACCCCACCCAACCGAACAGCCCCTTCATGAACCGGTGCCGCTCACGCAGCTGGCCCAGCGCCTCCAGCGCACGCGGCGACAACAGCCGGAAATCGCCCGTATCCGCCGGAATCGGCGTTTTCGACAGACGACCGATCACCCGGTAGAAAGCCGACGACGTACTCCGCTTCAGCCACGTTTCCCCGTCGCGCTCCTGCCGCGTCCCATAGATGTTGTCGTATCCCTGCCGCCACAGCGCCACGAACTCGGGAATCAGCTCCGGCGGATCCTGCCCATCCGCATCCAGGATCATCGCCGCCCCGCCCTCGACCTGGTCCAGCCCCGCCGTCAGCGCCGCCTCCTTGCCGAAATTGCGCGACAGCCGCAACACTCCCACGCTGTCGTCGTCCGCCGCCAGCGCCTGCATCACCTGCCACGTCGCATCCGTGCTGCCGTCGTCCACGTACACGATCCTGCTCTCGATGCCCTCCAGCCCGTCCAGCACCGCGCGCAGCCGCGGATGCAGCAGCGGCAGCGCCAGCGCCTCGTTGTGTGCCGCGATGACCAGGGTAAGGCGTTCATTGCGCATGGCTGCTCAATCCTCCTGCAGGTAGGCATCGCCTCCCAGCTGCCGGGCCTGGCGCTGGATCCAGTTTGCCCGACGCTGCACGTAGGGCCCCGGTCGCGCCGCATTGTAGCGGCGCGGCGCCGGCAGCACCGCCGCCAGTTTCGCGCTCTCCGCCGGCGTCAGGCGCGCCGCGTCCTTGTTCCAGAACCGGCGCGACGCCGCCTGCGCACCGTAGATCCCATCGCCGAATTCCGCGATGTTCGCGTACATCTCCAGGATCCTCGACTTCGGCCACAGCGCCTCGATCAACACCGTGTACCAGACCTCCAGCCCCTTGCGAACCCAACTGCGGCCCTGCCAGAGGAACAGGTTCTTCGCCACCTGCTGGCTGATCGTACTGGCCCCGCGCAGCCGCCCGCCGCGCGCATTGTGGTCGCGCGCCTTTTCAATCGCCTTCAGATCGAAGCCGTTGTGCTGCGGGAAGCGCTGGTCCTCCGCCGCCACCAGCGAAATCGGCAGGCTCGGCGCCATCTGGTCCAGGTCGCGCCACTGGTAGTGCAGCCGGAACCCCCAGTCGCCCTGGCCCAGCGCCTCGCCGTACCGCCACAGCATCACCGTCGACAACGGCGGATCGACGAAGCGCAGTATCCCCACCTGCAGCACGCTCCCGGCCACGAACAGCACCGGCAGCCACAGCAGGTACTTCCAGCGCCAGCGGCGCCGACGCGACGGTTCCCGGCCCGGTTCGGCCTTGTTGTTGCTGCGCTCTGCCCCCATTACTGGTGCATCCTCTGCTTGCACGGTGGTCGGCGCATTATCCGGCAACCGGCCCCCATTACTTAAGCGCAGCCCCTTACCCGATGACCGCCCATACCGATTCCCTCGTCCGCTTCCTGCTTCCCGACGCCGGCGTGCGCGGCGTGCATGTCCACCTCGACGCCGCCTGGCAGGAAATCCTGTCCCACGGCCCCTATCCGCCCGCCGCCGCCGAACTGCTCGGCGAAGCCTGCGTCGCCTCGGCCCTGTTCACCGGCCACACCAAGGTCGACGGCCGGCTTTCGGTCCAGCTGCGCAGCGGCACCGCCCTGCGTACCCTGTTCGCCGAATGCACCGCCGCCGGCACCCTGCGCGGCATCGTCCAGCTGTCCGGCGAGGGCGACGCCCCGCGCGACCTGACCCGCCTCGGCGACGACGCCCTGCTGGCCATCACCATCGAAAACCCCGGGCTGGACCCGCGCGAACCGCAGCGTTACCAGAGCCTGGTCGGCCTGGATGCCGCCGCCCTGGACGAAGCGTTCGAAGACTACTTCCGCCAGTCCGAGCAGTTGCCGACCCGCCTGCTGCTGGCCTGCGACGGCCCCCGTGCCGCCGGCCTGCTGCTGCAGAAGCTGCCCGGCGACGAGGGCGACACCGACGGCTGGACCCGCGCCAGCGCCCTGTTCGACACCCTCGGCAAGCAGGAACTGCTGGACGTCGCCGCCGACACCCTGCTGCACCGCCTGTTCCATGAAGAGCAGCCGGAGCTGCTGGGCGGGCACCCGCTGCGCTTCGCCTGCTCCTGCTCGCGCGAGCGGGTCGAGGCCATGCTGCAGTCGCTGGGCGAGGACGAAGCCCGCGCCGCCGCCGAACCCACTGGCGCCGTTGAGATCCGATGCGAATTCTGCGGACGGGAGTATCACTTTCCGTTGACGGAATTCGACATACTGTTCCACGACGCCGCCGCTTCGGTACCGGCGCCTGAACGGCTTCAGTAACTGCCTGGATGAGCAAGGTGCCGGTGGCACCACCGCACGAGTTTTGTTCTGGGGAGAACCAAGACTTGTTAAGAAATCATAAACACCCTAGGATCAGTGTCCCGCTTCGGCGGGAACTTGTGCTCAACGCTGCTGTCTGAGAGTTCCCATGCGCTCCCTTCTGCGTCTACCGCTGGCCCTGATGATCGCCCTCGCCGCGATCCCGGGCGCGCATGCGCAGTCCAAGGCACGCCAGGACAGCACCGTCATCCCGGTGTGGAACAAGGGCAGTGGCAAGGTCGAAGCCCTGCTGTACCTGGAACCCACCGGCGAACAGGCCGCGGGCGCACGCTGGCATTTCGGGCGCAGCTCGCTGGACGCCGCGTTCGGCCTGTCCTCGGGCGACTCGCTGGGCCTGCTCTGCAACAGCAGCCGGGGCACCAGCATCAGCGGCCTGGCCAGTCATTGCATGCTGGCCAGCCTGGGCGACGATGACGACAACGCCCTCAGCCGTCGGGTGACCGGTACCGCCGCCTTCAACCGCCCCGGCGGTCGGCTCGGCATTACCGCCGGCACCGGCAAGGACACCCTGCCGGCCTGGCTGGCCGGCCCGAACAAGTCGCCGGCACTGCGCGCCGAACAGAACGACCTGACCGTGTTCGGCCAGAAGAACATCGGCCGCGAAGGCTTCGTGTCCATTGGTGGCACCTATGCCAAGGCACGGCTGGTGCCGCTGTCCGACGTCTCCCCGGCGCTGGTGGACCGGTGGGACAGCAAGAGCCTCACCCTGGGTGCGGGCTACGGCAATTTCAGCGGCAACATCATCGGCCGCGTGGTCGATGTGCCCGGCCAGCCCGGCAAATGGGAAGGCCTGGGCGTCGGCCTGACCTGGCGCACCCCGTGGAGCGGCCAGCTCACGGTCGGCGCCGAAAACGTGGTAACCCGGGGCAAGAACCCGTTCGCCCCGCGCAACGAGAGCACCGACGAAGGCACCGTGCCCTACGTCCGCTACGAACAGGACCTGTAACCGCCCGCGCCTTGTCGCAGGCCGGACCCGAAAAGGCGCGCCCATGGCGCGCCTTTGTCGTTCCTGCGTCCCTGAAACACATCCACCTGATACAGAACGTGACAAATCAACTGCAACTATTTTGCTAACATTTTTTTAACAATTGACCATCCAGCTGTTTGCGACAGCGCCAGACGCTTGATCCACAAGGACTTTGCCGAATTTCACACAGATCACAGACTTCATTAACGCTACTTTAATTCTTGCGGACTGGCAGTTACTATCGAGTCAGCCTTCTGGTCTTTGGTGCTCTTGTTGGCACCGCCTGAGGCAAACACCCCAGTGAATACCCAAGATTCCCTTGGAGAGAGAGAGCAATGAACTTTAAGTCCAACAAGCTGCGTGACGCAGTGGTCGTTGCGCTGGTCGTAGCGGCCAGCAGCGCCACCGCCCAGGCTCAGGAAGAGACCAACACGACCAACCTGGACCGCATCTCGGTCACCGGTTCGCGCATCCGCCAGGTCGACACCGAAACCGCACAGCCGGTGCTCAGCATCAGCCGCGCCTCGATCGAAAAGAGTGGCTTCAAGACCGTTGCCGACGTGCTGCAGAACATCTCTGCCGCCGGCTCCCCGGCCATCAGCCGTTCCGAACCGCTGTCCTCCGGCGAAAACGTCGGCGGCTTCTACATCGACCTGCGCAACCTGGGCGCCCAGCGCACCCTGATCCTGGTCGACGGCAAGCGCCTCGGCGGCAGCACCAGCGGCTACCAGGACGTCTCGCAGATCCCGTCGGTCGTCGTCGAGCGCATCGACGTCCTGAAGGACGGCGCGTCCTCGATCTACGGCTCCGACGCGATGGCCGGCGTGGTGAACATCATCACCCGCAAGAACTTCGAAGGCATGGAAGCCAACGTCTACAGCGGCCAGTACAGCGAAGGCGACGGCAAGAAGCAGAGCTTTGACTTCGTCGCTGGCTTCACCGGCGAGCGTGGCTCGATCACCGTCGGTGCCGAGTACTCCGATGAAGAAGCCGTGTGGGCCAAGGACCGCTGGTTCTCCGAGTCCTCGCTGACCAACCGCCACCCGCTCAACGGCTGGACCACGGTCAGCCAGTGGGGCTCGGCACGTCGCGTCTCGGGTGGCCCGCAGCTGGTGCTGAACCGCGGCGCCGATCCGACCAACCCGGCCAACTACCACACGCTGGATGCCACCCCGATCACCGGTGACGTGAGCAACTCCAACCAGCAGATGCAGCTGATCACGCCGACCGAGCGTCGCAGCATCTTCAGCAACGTCCAGTACGACATCACCGACAACGTGCGTTTCAGCGGCGACCTGCTGTACACCCGTCGTGAGTCGCAGGCCCAGGTGGCCGGCTATCCGTTCCAGTCCACCGCTTACTCGGACCTGGGCAGCATCTGGTCGGAAGACAGCTACTACAACCCGTTCGGCGAAGACATGACCTTCGTCCGTCGTGGCTGGGAAGTGCCGCGCGTCTCGACCAACCAGCTGACCACCTTCCGCTTCGGTGGCTCGCTGCAGGGTTCGTTCCAGTTCAATGACAAGTACTTCGACTGGGAAGTCGGCTACCTGTACCAGAACTCCGAGAACCTGCAGAAGCAGACCGGCAACTACAACGTCCTGTCGGTCAACGCCGCCACCGGCGAATCGTTCTACAACGCCGCTACCGGCCGCGTGGAATGCGGCTCGGCCGATGGCCTGACCGCCGGCACCAACCCGACCTACGGTCCGGGTCCGGGCGGCTGCGTACCGTGGAACCCGCTCATTCCGTTCGGCCGTACCGGCGACGGCGGCCTGACCGGCAACAGCGACCTGCAGCAGTTCCTGTTCCCGACCACCCACGCCACCGGCGAAACCACGATGACCTCCTACTACGCGAACCTCGCGGGTAGCATCGTGACCCTGCCTGCCGGCGACCTGGGCTTCGCGTTGGGCTACGAGTACCGCGAAGAAAAGGGTGAATTCAACCCGGACGCACTGTCGCAGACCGGCTACTCCACCGACCTGGCCGCAGGCCCGACCGGCGGCACCTACGACGTCAACGAGTTCTACCTGGAACTCAACCTGCCGATCCTGGCTGACCTGCCGGGTGCCAAGGAACTGAGCCTGAGCGCGGCGACCCGCTACTCCGACTTCAGCACCTTCGGCGACACCGTCAACAGCAAGTTCGGCCTGAAGTGGCGTCCGATCGACCAGCTGCTGGTCCGTGCCACCTACGCTGAAGGCTTCCGCGCGCCGACCATCGCCGACCTGTACGGCGGCAGCTCGCAGACCTTCGCGTACTTCACCGATCCGTGCGACTCGGTCTACGGCCAGGCTGCGATCGATCCGGCCACCGCCGGTCGCTGCGCCGCTGCCGGCCTGGCCCCGAACTACCGCCAGCTGGAACAGGGCTTCGTTCCGGTCGACGGTCGCAACCAGCAGAGCCCGGTTCCGTTCACCTCTGGTTCGAACCCGAACCTGACCCCGGAAACCTCCAAGTCCAAGACCGTGGGCCTGGTGTGGAGCCCGACCTTCGCCCAGGGCCTGAACCTGAGCCTGGACTGGTTCAACATCAAGATCGAGAACACGATCGTCGATGACACCCCGGCCGACCAGCTGAACGACTGCTACGTGCTGGGCGTGGCCGAGCGCTGCACCACCTTCACCCGTGACCCGGCCCTGGGCTATGTCAACTCGATGACGTTCGGCAGCCGCAACGCCGGCTTCATCGAAACCGAAGGCTTCGATTTCGACGCAAGCTACCGCTACGAAACCGACACCTACGGTGCCTTCAACTTCAGCCTGCAGAACACCTACGTCACCAAGAACGTCCTGAAGACGGCAAACGATGACTCCCCGGTGCAGATCTACAACGGGTTCGGCAGCAACTTCCGTCTGCGTTCGAACCTGAGCGTGGGCTGGGAACTGGGCGACTTCGGCATCACCTGGGGTACCCGTTACTTCTCCGGCGTGAAGGAAGACTGCTACTTCGACGACGAATGCACCCTGCCGGACTTCCAGTCGCCGGATCCGGTCCGCAACTCGCCGCAGAACGAGCGTGGCGCCACCACCTTCCACGACGTTCAGTTCTCCTGGAACGCCCCGTGGAACTCCACCATCGCCATCGGTGCCCGCAACGTGTTCGACCACTACGGCCCGGCGATGTACTCGGCGCCGAACTCGCAGTACGCCTACTACGGCGGCTACGACATCGGTCGCTTCATCTACATGCAGTACAAGCAGAAGTTCTGATCGATCCACTGATCCGTACCTGATGCAGCAACGGCCCCGAAAGGGGCCGTTGTCTTTTGCGCGATCCGCACCCGCTGCCTGGATGCAGACACAGAAAAAGGTTCTTCTCCCGTCGGAGTGAAGCGTCGCATTTCGCGGCGCTTGGAAGCTTGGTGCAGGGGCTTCGATCAGGTCATCGCGAGCGTGGGGGGCCCCGCCGCGGCCGGCAGGCCCCTGTGCAAATGTCCCCCGGCGTCGGCCTGCGGCCGCCCCCTCCTCCTTTACTTTGCCAGGGACCTACCGGCCGCGACGGGGCTCGGCTTGCGGTTGGCAGGGAAAAGCGGACGTCACGGGGCAACGCCGGTGGATCGAGTGCCGGGGCGTCATACCCTTGGAGGCGAAGTAAAGGAGGAGGTGTCGGCCGCAGGCCGACGCCGGGGGACATTCGCCGGAAAGGGTGTGGCGCCCCGGCGCTCGATTCACCGGCAGCCGCGTCCGCTGCAGCGCGCGCTCCACTTGGACGGGAGAAGAACCAAAAAAAAAGCCGCTTTCGCGGCTTTTTTTCGTGCGCGCAGGCCGCAGCTATCCGATCGGGATCAAGGTCTCGATCACATGCTCGACATACGCCTCGAAGTCCTCGCGCGCCGGCTTGGGCTGCTGCAGCTGCAGCGACAGCTGCAGGAAGCCCACGTACGCCGCATAGGCCAGGCGCGCGCGATGCTGCGCATCGGTACGGCTCAACCCGGCCTGGCGGAACGAGGCCACCAGGTACTCCAGGCGGCGATGCGACACACGGTCGATGACCGGGCGCACCATCGGGTGGTCCAGGGCCTTGAGCAGTTCGCTGTAGATGATGTGCGGCTGCACTTCGTGCGCCACCACCTGGAACAACTGGCGCAGGCGCGCGCGCGGATCGGGCACGTCTTCCAGGCTGCCGAATACCTGTTCCTGTTCGAACAGTTCCCAGCGCTCCAGCGCCGCCTGCAGCAGCGCATCACGCGAGGGGAAGTGCCAGTAGAAACTGCCCTTGGTCACCCCCAGCCGCCGCGCCAGCGGCTCCACCGCCACGGCACCGACACCTTGTTCAGCGATGAGATCCAGGGCGGCCTGGGCCCAGTCTTCCGCGCTCAGGCGGCTGTTGCGGCCGGCACGCGGCTCGCCGGCAGTAGCTTCAGGTTCATTCATGCTGATGATTTAACCATACGCCGGGGTCGGTTTGTGTGGAATTGATCGGCCCACCATACCTAACGGTATTGACACGCCCAAAGGCAGGTCCATACTAGCCGGTATGGTAACGCCCACCCTCCGCCTGACCGCCGCCCACGACACCGTGCTGGCTGCCACCCGCAGCGACCCCGGCCGCCGCGGCACCGTGCTGTTCGCCCACGGCTTCGGCCAGACCCGGCACGCCTGGACGAGCACGGCGCACGCACTGCAGGCCGCGGGCTACCAGACCCTGGCCTACGACGCGCGCGGCCATGGCGATTCGGACTGGAACCCGACCACCCTGCCCTACCACGGCGAGCAGTTCGCCGATGACCTGATCGTGCTGGCCGGCGAACAGCCACAGCCGCCGGTGCTGGTCGCCGCCTCGATGGGCGGGCTGTTCGGCCTGCTGGCCGAAGCGCGCTGGCCGGGCCTGTTCTCGGCCATGGTGCTGGTGGACATCACCCCACGCTGGGACACCGCCGGGGTCGAAAAGATCCTGCAGTTCATGACCGCGCACCCGGAAGGGTTCGCGACGCTGGAACAGGCCGCCGATGTGATCTCGGCCTATATGCCGCACCGTCCACGCAAGTCGGAAGACGCGCTGCGCGCGCTGCTGCGCGAAGACGGCCACGGCCGCTGGCGCTGGCATTGGGATCCGCGCCTGGTCGCGGAACTGGCACGCGACAGCGAACAACACCAGGACGCGCTCGCCGAAGCGGCGCGCCAGGTGAAATGCCCGGTGCTGCTGGTCAGCGGCGGGCGCAGCACGTTGGTCACCCCGCAAACGGTGGCCGAATTCCTGGCGTTGGTGCCGCACGCACGCCACGTGCAGCTTCCGGAGGCCACCCACATGGTCGCCGGAGACGACAACAACGCCTTTACCGCTACTGTGTTGGACTATCTGGACGTGTTGCCCTCGGCCTCCGCCGTGGCACTGTCCGCCACAACCGAGCACGTCACCGGAGCACGCTCATGAGCTATGTCGTTCCCTTCCTCGCCATCCTGCTGGCAGGCGCCATCGTCGCCTACCATCGGATGCGGCTGATCACCTGGACGCTGGCCAGCCTGGTGCTGCTGGCGGCCTGCTGGTTCATTCCCTGGGTCAACCAGACCGCCACGATCGTGGCAGCGGCGATCGTCGCCGTCATCGCCGTACCGCTGCTGCTGCCGTTCATCCGCAAGCCGCTGCTGACCGCGCCGATGATGAAGGTGTTCCGCAAGGTGCTGCCGCCGCTGTCGCAGACCGAGCGCATCGCCCTGGAAACCGGCTCGGTCGGTTTCGAAGGCGAGCTGTTCACCGGTGACCCGGACTGGAACAAGCTGCTCAACTATCCCAAGCCGCAGCTCACCGCTGAAGAACAGGCCTTCCTGGATGGCCCGGTGGAAGAACTGTGCGCGATGGTCAACGACTGGGAGATCACCCACGTCCATGCCGACCTGCCGCCGGAGCTGTGGGCCTTCATCAAGAAGAACAGGTTCTTCGGCATGATCATCCCGAAGGAATACGGCGGTCTGGGCTTCAGCGCGCTGGCCCACCACAAGGTGATCCAGAAGCTGGCGTCGGTGTCGAGCGTGGTCAGCTCCACCGTCGGCGTGCCGAATTCGCTGGGCCCGGGCGAACTGCTGGTGCATTACGGCACCCAGGAACAGAAGGACCAGTACCTGCCGCGCCTGGCCGACGGCCGTGAAGTGCCGTGCTTCGGCCTGACCGGTCCGTTCGCCGGTTCGGACGCGACCTCGATCCCCGATTACGGCATCGTCTGCAAGGGCGAGTGGAACGGCGAGCAGGTGCTCGGCGTCAGGCTGACCTTCGACAAGCGCTACATCACCCTGGCCCCGGTCGCGACGCTGATCGGCATGGCCTTCCGCATGTACGACCCGGATGGGCTGATCGGCCCGACCCGCGACATCGGCATCACCCTGGGCCTGCTGCCGCGCGACACCGCCGGCGTTGAAATCGGCCGCCGCCACTTCCCGCTGAACTCGACCTTCCAGAACGGTCCCATCCGCGGCAAGGACGTGTTCATCCCGCTCACCCAGCTGATCGGCGGTGCCGAGAAGGCCGGCAAGGGCTGGAACATGCTCAACGAGTGCCTGGCCGTGGGCCGCTCGATCACCCTGCCCTCGACCGCCAGCGGCGGTGCCAAGGCCGGCGCGGTGGTCACCGGTGCCTATGCGCGCATCCGCAAGCAGTTCGGCCTGTCGGTCGGCCGCTTCGAGGGCGTGGAAGAGGCACTGGCCCGCATCGGCGGCAAGGCCTATGCGATCAGCGCGCTGTGCCAGGCCACTGCTGCGGCGGTGGATCGCGGCGACGTGCCGTCGGTGCCGTCGGCCATCGCCAAGTACCACTGCACCACCATGAGCCGTGAAGTGATCTCGGACGTGATGGACGTGATCGGC
>Ga0213821_1000065_pt1 | contig 69803 bp, 67 predicted proteins | sample MC6MC0909MG_FD_179894 | JGI IMG/M metagenome (GOLD analysis project Ga0213821, IMG submission 179894) | Enriched soil aggregate microbial communities from Iowa State University, Ames, United States - MC6-MC0909-MG | ecosystem: Environmental > Terrestrial > Soil > Unclassified | place: USA: Iowa...
CACCGCCGAAGGCGCGCGGGTGCTGTTCGTCGAGGCCCGTGAGTTGCCGATGTTCGACCTGCGCGTGACCTTCGCCGCCGGTAGCAGCCAGGATGGCGACGTCCCTGGCCTGGCCACCTTGACCAACGCCATGCTCAACGAAGGGGTTGCCGGCAAGGACGTGACCGCCATCGCCGAAGGCTTCGAAGGCCTGGGCGCGGACTTTGGCAACGGCTCCTACCGGGACATGGCGGTCGCTACCCTGCGCAGCCTCAGCGCCCCGGACAAACGTGAACCGGCACTGAAACTGTTCGCTGAAGTTGCCGGTAAGCCGACCTTCCCCACCGACGCCCTCAAGCGCATCCAGAACCAGCTGTTGGCCGGTTTCGAGTACGAGAAGCAGAATCCAGGCAAGATCGCTGGCAAGGCGCTGTTCGCCAACCTGTATGGCAGCCACCCCTACGCGCACCCGAGCGACGGCACCGCCCAGAGCATTCCTGGGATCACCCAGCAACAGCTGCGCGATTTCCATGCCAAGGCCTATGCCGCAGGCAATGCGGTGATCGCCTTGGTCGGCGACCTGAGCCGTAGCGAAGCCGAAGCCATCGCCGCTCAAGTCTCCGCCGCGCTGCCTAAAGGTGCCGCCCTGGCCAAACCAGCCGAGCCGAGCGAGCCCAAGGCCGGCGTTACCCATATCGACTTCCCGTCCAAGCAGACCCACCTGATGCTCGCGGAGCTGGGTATCGATCGTCAGGATCCAGACTGGGCTGCGCTGTCGCTGGGCAACCAGATCCTCGGTGGCGGTGCCTTCGGCACCCGACTGATGAGCGAAGTGCGGGAAAAACGCGGCCTGACCTACGGCGTCTACTCGGTGTTCAGCCCGATGCAGGTGCGTGGCCCGTTCATGATCAACTTGCAAACCCGCGCCGAACTGAGCGAAGGCACTCTCAAGCTGGTGCAGGATATCCTCGCCGACTACCTCAAGAATGGCCCGACCCAGCAAGAGCTGGACGATGCCAAACGCGAACTGGCCGGCAGCTTCCCGCTGTCCAATGCCAGCAACGCCAGTATCGTCGGCCAGCTGGGCGCTATTGGCTTCTACAACCTACCGCTGACCTGGCTCGAAGACTTCATGCAGCAGTCGCAGAGCCTGACCGTCGAGCAGGTCAAGGCAGCCATGAATAAACACTTGGCGGCGGACAAACTGGTGATCGTCACGGTTGGCCCGAAAGTGCCGCAAAAACCACTGCCACCGCCTACTGACAAACCCGCCGAGCAGCCGCTTGGCGTACCGGAGCATTAATGGCCAAGCCATCCACCCCCGCTCGCGCCGCCCAGGGCGCGAGCCAAGGCCAGGGCCACCTGCGCATCATCGCTGGCGAGTGGCGTAGCCGCCGCCTGGCGGTGCCCGCAGGCCCGGGCCTGCGCCCAACCCCTGATCGCGTGCGCGAAACCGTGTTCAACTGGCTCGCCCCCTACATCGAGGGCGCCCAGGTGCTCGACGCCTTCACCGGCAGCGGCGCCCTGGTCCTCGAAGCGTTGTCTCGCGGCGCCGAAGATGCCGTGGCACTGGACAGCAACCCGGCAGCCATCAGCAACCTCAAGGACAACCTGGAACTGCTGCGCTGCCCGCGCGGGCAGATCCTGCAGACCGATGCCCTGCGCTATCTGAACGGCGAGGCGAAAAAGCAGTTCGACGTGGTGTTCCTCGACCCACCGTTTCACCAGGACCTGTTGGCCAACACCTGCAACCTGCTCGAACAGCATCAGTGGCTACGTGAGCGCGCCTGGATCTACACCGAAAGCGAAGCCGCGCCATCCTCGCTGCAGATGCCAGCCAACTGGCGCCTGCACCGCGAGAAGAAAACTGGCCAGGTGCATTACGCGTTGTGGCAACGCGGCTGATTGCCGACCAATAGCGTAGGTACAGCGGCGGTGTTCCATGGCACTCTAGGCAGGCACACAAAGAGTCGCCCAGCATGCCCAGCCTCACCGCCACGTTCCGCCCCGCCACCGGGATTTCCAACCCCCACCTGCAAACCTTGTGGGGGCCGCTCTGGCGCAAGATGCCCGAATTGCAGCGCAGCCGAGAGCGGCTCTGGCTGGCCGATGGCGACTTCCTCGACCTCGACTGGCACGGCCCGCATCAGCATGACGCACCGCTGGTGCTGGTGCTCCACGGCCTGACTGGCTCATCCAACTCACCCTATGTCAAAGGCTTGCAGCAAGCCTTGCTGGCGCGTGGCTGGGCCAGTGTCGCGGTGAACTGGCGCGGCTGCTCGGGCGAGCCGAACCTGCTGGCCCGCAGTTATCACTCCGGCGCCAGCGAAGACCTCGCCGAAGCCATTGGCCACCTGCGTGCCCAGCGGCCACTGGCGCCGCTGTACGCAGTTGGCTATTCATTGGGCGGCAATGTGTTGCTCAAGTATCTGGGTGAAAGCGGCTCGGCCAGCCAACTGCAGGCAGCGGTAGCGGTGTCGGTGCCGTTTCGTCTGGACGAGTGTGCCGACCGCATCGGTCAGGGCTTCTCCAAGGTCTACCAGGCGCACTTCATGCGTGAAATGCTCGCCTACGTGCAGCACAAGGAGCGGCATTTGCGCGCTAACGGCCACCAGGAAGGGTTGGCGGCGCTGGAGCGCCTCGGCACTCTGCGCAATTTGCGCACGTTCTGGGATTTCGATGGCAAGGTGACCGCGCCGCTCAACGGCTTCCGCGATGCGCACGATTACTACCGGCGCTCATCGAGCCGCTATTACCTGGGCGAAAATCGTACGCCGACGCTGATCATTCATTCCAGCGACGACCCGTTCGTGTTCAGCCACAGCTTGCCCACGGCGGACGAGCTGGCGCCGCAGACGCACTTCGAGCTGCACAGCCGTGGCGGGCATGTCGGATTTGTCGACGGCAGCCTGCGCAATCCGGGGTATTACCTGGAGCGACGGATTCCGCAGTGGCTGGTAGAGGGAGGCTGAGCCCGAATCGTTGGCCAGCCCCCACTTGAAGTCAGGTTCAGTCGCCTGTCGCAACCCCACGTTGCGGATCATTGATCCACTCGCTCCACGACCCCGCATACAGCTTGCCTAGTGGATACCCCGCCAGCGCCAAGGCGAACAGGTTGTGACAAGCTGTCACCCCTGACCCGCAATACGCCACCAATTGCTCGGGAGCACGCCCCGCCAGCTTCTCGTCAAAGCGCTGCTTGAGCTGGTCAGCCGGCAAAAATCGCCCATCTGCACCCAGATTGTCGGTAAATGCCGCGCATTGAGCGCCCGGAATATGCCCTGCCACCGGATCGATCGGTTCGACTTCGCCGCGAAAACGCGGCAGGCCGCGAGCGTCGATCAGGGTCAACTCTGGTTTTTTCAGCATCTTGGCCAGCTGCTCGGCATCGATCAACAGGTGCATGTCTGGTTCGCCGCTGAAGGTTCCTTCGCGCTTGGGTGCAGGATCCAGACTCAACGGTAGGTGCGCCGCGTGCCAGGCTTTGAGGCCACCATCAAGAATCGATACCCCGTCGCGCTTACCCAGCCACGCCAGCAACCACCAGGCACGAGCAGCAAAGGCGCCGGGACCATCGTCATACAGCACTACTTGGCTGTCGTTATCCACACCCCACTCGCGCAAGCGCTCGACCAGGCGCTGCGGCTCGGGCAGTGGATGACGACCGGTCACGCCCTTGACCACCTTGCCACTCAAGTCCCGCTCCAGATCAGCAAAATGCGCCCCGGCGATGTGGCCCTCGGCATAGCTGCGTTGGCCATAGTCCACGTCTTCCAGGGCGAAACGACAATCGAGGATCACCAACTTGGGCGAGTCGAGTTGCTCGGCCAGCTGTTGCGGGGTGATCAATTGCGCAAGGGGCATGACAATCTCCTGATCAATGGCACGAAAGCCCTGGCTCACTGCTCCAGGGCTTGGTTGAACGGTATGTGGAATTCCTGGCACAGCGCATCCACGGCAGTGCGGGCGTCGGCGGTGACGAAGCCGAGCTCCAGTACCAGCACCTGATAGACACCGCGTTTGAAGGCTTCTTCACCCATGTGCGCGGTATGTTCGCGAGTGGTACTGAGAAACCGTACCCAAGAGGTCAGCACGATCCAGGCGTTGATGGTCAGCGACTCGATCTGCGCAGGCTCCATGGCCAGAATCCCGGCATCGACGAAACCACGGTAAATCGCTTGCCCCTGCTGCAGGCAGCGTTGGGAAAAACGTCGATAGCGCGCAGCCAGCTCCAGGTCACTTTCAAGCAGGTGTTCAAGATCACGATGCAGGAAGCGAAAATTCCACATCGCCGCCAGCAAGGCCTTGAGATAGAAACGCTTGTCCTCGACCGTCGCGGCGCGGCCCTGGGGCGGTCGCAGGAAACTGTCGACCAGCTCTTCGTACTGGCTGAACAGCACGGCGATAATCGCCTGCTTGTTAGGGAAGTGGTAATACAGGTTGCCGGGAGAAATCTCCATGTACGCGGCAATGTGATTGGTGCTGACGCTACGTTCGCCCTGTTGGTTGAACAGCTCCAGACTGTTCTGCACGATGCGCTCACGGGTCTTGATGCGCGGGGCCATGCTCAGCTCCAGTCTGCAGGCTTGTAGATAGCTGCATCTTACGGTTAATCGCGACCAAGATGCACCGTTGCAGCAGGGGGAAAAACTCCAGCCAAGCGCCGCTTTAGAGTATAGGCTCTAGGGGTTGTGCAGCCTCTTGGAGCTCCCATGACCTCGTCTTTTTCCCTGCCCCCTGTGCATTCGGACCTCGACCTGCAGGCGTTGTTCGCCAGTCAGCGACAGGCGTTCGCCAGCCACCCGATGCCACCCGCAGCCCAGCGCCGACAATGGCTGAAAAGCCTGCGCGAAGCGTTGCTGGCGGACCAAGATGCACTGATCGAAGCGATTGACGCCGACTTCGATGGGCGCAGCGTCGATGAAACCTTGCTCGCTGAGCTGTTGCCGTCGGTGCAGGGCCTGCGCCATGCCGAGCAACACCTGCAGCGCTGGATGAAGCCCGCGCGGCGCAAGGTAGGCCTGGCATTCCAGCCGGCGGCCGGGCGCGTGCTGTACCAGCCGTTGGGCGTAGTCGGGATTATCGTGCCATGGAACTACCCGCTGCTTCTCGCCATCGGCCCGCTCACCTGCGCCCTGGCCGCCGGCAACCGGGTGATGCTCAAGCTCAGCGAAGCCACGCCGGCCAGTGCCGCGGCGCTCAAAGCGCTGCTGGAGCGGGTATTTCCTGCTGATCTGGTCAGTGTCGTGCTCGGCGAGGTGGAAGTCGGCCAGGCCTTCGCCCGCCTGCCTTTCGATCACCTGCTGTTCACCGGTGCCACTAGTATCGGCCGCCAGGTGATGCTGGCCGCCGCGCACAACCTCACGCCGGTAACCCTGGAGCTGGGCGGAAAATCACCCGCCATCGTCTCGCCCAGCGCAGCGCTGGACAGCGCCGCCGAGCGCATCGCCTTCGGCAAGACCCTCAACGCCGGACAAACCTGTGTCGCGCCCGACTATGTGCTGGTGCCTCGCGACCACCTGGGGGCGTTTGCCGAGGCCTATCGACGTGCGGTACGGCGCATGTACCCATGCATTGCCGACAACCGCGACTACAGCGCGATCATCAACCCGCGCCAGCTGCAACGCCTTGAGCGGCTACTGGCCGATGCTAGCGACAAGGGCGCGCAGGTGCTCGACCTGTACCCAGACGAAACGCGCCAGGGTCGGCGTCTGCCACCACATTTGCTGTTCGATGTGAGCGATGACATGCAGGTAATGCAGGACGAAATTTTCGGCCCATTGCTGCCGCTAGTGCCTTATGACCGTCTTGAGGACGCCTTGGCCTACATCAACCAGCGTCCCAGAGCCCTGGCGCTCTATTATTTTGGCTACGACCGGACCGAGCAGGACTACGTGGTGCATCACACCCACTCCGGCGGAGTGTGCCTGAATGACACCCTGCTGCATGTTGCCCAGGATGATCTGCCATTTGGCGGCATCGGCCCATCCGGCATGGGCCACTACCATGGCCAGGATGGTTTTCTGACCTTCAGCAAGGCCAAGGCCGTGCTGGCCAAGCAACGACTCAATGCAGCGCGGTTGATCTACCCGCCATATGGCAAGGCGTTGCAGCGCCTGGTCTACAAGCTGTTCATCCGCTGAGCGGGTGTTTATCGTGTCAGTCATGGCCTCTTCGCGGGCAAGCCCGCTCCCACAGGGTCAGCGCTGATCTGAAGACTGGCGCTGTACCTGTAGGAGCGGGCTTGCCCGCGAAGAGGCCCGCGCCGCCCCTGAGGCTCAAGCACATGACAAGCCATACCCGTACTGTCTATAGTGCCTTCGTCAGGCCGCACCGCTTGGCCGTGCGCAATCGCTGCGCTACCATCCGACTCCCCAACGCACTCCAAGCCAGGATGACGCGATGAACCGAGTGTTGTACCCGGGTACTTTCGACCCTATTACCAAGGGCCATGGCGACCTGGTCGAGCGCGCTTCGCGTCTGTTCGATCACGTGATCATCGCTGTGGCGGCCAGCCCCAAGAAAAATCCATTGTTCCCCCTGGAACAGCGGGTTGAGCTGGCCCGTGAGGTCACCAGGCACCTGCCCAATGTCGAAGTCATCGGCTTCTCCAGCCTGCTTGCGCATTTCGCCAAGGAGCAGAATGCCAATGTATTCCTGCGAGGCCTGCGCGCGGTCTCGGATTTCGAGTACGAATTCCAATTGGCGAACATGAACCGCCAGCTGGCACCGGACGTCGAGAGCCTGTTCCTGACGCCGTCGGAGCGCTATTCGTTCATTTCCTCGACCTTGGTCCGTGAAATAGCCGCACTGGGCGGTGACATCACCAAGTTCGTCCATCCGGTGGTGGCCGAAGCCCTGACCGAACGCTTCAAGAAGTGATCTACCCGACCTGAGCGTCGCGCCCGCGTGCACTGCGGGCGCGATTGCGGCACAATTGTGCCCATTAGGTCTGAAACATGCCCGGGCCCAGAGCCCCGGCCGGAGCCCCCATGTCCCTGATCATCACCGACGATTGCATCAACTGCGACGTCTGCGAACCCGAGTGCCCGAACGCCGCCATCTCCCAAGGCGAAGAGATCTACGTGATCGACCCAAACCTGTGCACCCAGTGCGTGGGCCATTACGACGAGCCGCAGTGTCAGCAGGTTTGTCCGGTCGACTGCATCCCCTTGGATGAAGCCCACCCGGAAACCGAAGACGAACTGATGGCCAAATACCGTCGGATCACCGGCAAAGCCTGATGCCGTTCGTCGGCGCGTTTCGCAGGGCAGCCCTGGGCGCCGTTTTGGCGCTGTTGGCGACTGCGGCCAACGCCCAAGGTCCTGGCCGCGCGGCAGTCGCCAGCCCGCATGCGCAAGCCACTGCGGCAGCAGGCCAAATCCTTGCGCAAGGTGGTAACGCCTTTGATGCAGCGATTGCCGTCAGCGCTGCGCTGGCAGTGGTCGAACCCTATGGTTCGGGGCTTGGCGGCGGTGGTTTCTTCCTGCTGCGAGAAGCTGGGCAAACCCCGCGCTACCGCTTCCTCGACGCCCGCGAGCGCGCCCCTGGCGGCGCAACCGAGGACATGTACCTCAAGCAGGGCAAAGTCAGCCCGGGGCTTTCGATCAATGGCGCGTTGGCCGCAGCCATTCCCGGCCTGCCTCAAGCCCTGGCCGAACTCGCTGCCACTCACGGCAAGCTGCCGCTCAAGGACAGCCTTGCCCCAGCCATCCGCCTGGCGAACCAGGGCTTTACCGTGGACCGCATCTATCGCGACCGCGCCACTATGCGCCTGAGTGCGCTGCGTGACGATCCTGAAAGCGCACGGTTATTTTTGGTAAGCAACCAGGTTCCGCCGCTGGGCGCGGTAATCCGCCAGCCAGAGTTGGCCCGCACCCTGCAACGCATGGCCGATGACGGCCGTGATGGCTTTTACCGAGGCGTGCTGGCCGAACAGTTGGTAAAGGGTATCCGCGAGGCTGGCGGTATCTGGACCCTCGATGACCTGGCCAACTACCGCACCGCCTGGCGTGAGCCGTTGCGTTTCAACCTGGCCAACCAACGCCAATTGATCAGCAGCCCACCGCCCTCGGCAGGTGGCGTGGCCTTGGCGCAAAGCCTGGCCATGCTCCAGCGCCTGCCCTGGCAAAGCGCCGAGCCGGTCCAACGCAGCCATTACGTGATTGAAGTGCTGCGCCGCGCCTATCGAGATCGTGGGCTACTAGGCGACCCGGATTACGTCAGCAACCCGATCAATCGCCTGCTGGCGCGCAGCTACCTGACTGGACTGGCCGACAGCATCGACGTTTATCAGGCCACACCCAGCAGCGCCTTGGCTCCCGCCCCGGCATGGCGCGAAGGCGATCACACCACGCACTTTGCGGTAATCGACGCCGACGGCAATGCGGTGTCAGCCACCCTTTCGGTCAACTTGCCATTCGGCGCGGCCTTCACCGTGCCAGGCAGTGGCGTGGTGCTCAACAACGAGATGGACGACTTTGCCGCCGATCCACACGGCAGTAATAGTTATGGACTCGCTGGCAGCCAGGCCAATGCCGTGGCCGCAGGCAAGCGCCCACTGTCGAGCATGAGCCCCAGCTTTATCGAGAGCCCGACCCAGTTGGCCAGCTTCGGCACGCCGGGGGGCAGCCGGATTCCGAGCATGGTGCTGCTGTCGGTGATGGGTTTTCTTGAGGGCCGACCGGTGAGCGAATGGCCGGCGACGGCGCGGTATCACCACCAATATCTGCCGGACGTGGTTGAGCATGAGCCGGGGACGTTCAGCGCTGTGCAAAAAGCTGAGCTGGAGGCTCGCGGGTATCGCCTGAAGGACCTGGGGCGTAGCTACGGCAACCAGCAGGTGCTGTATTGGGACAAGGCGGCGGGGACGCTAGAAGCGGCAAGTGATCCGCGCGGTGTGGGCGAGGCTTTGATCGCTCCTTAACCTGGAGCAGGAAAATCGCGGGGCAAGCCCGCTCCCACGCCGTCTCAGTATCGAAGAATGAGCTGCGCCCCAGATGTTGGACACCCATCCATCATCTGGGGCGCAGCTCGGAACTGCGTGGGAGCGGGCTTGCCCCGCGATAGCGTCAGCGCTGACAACGCGGGCAATAGACACTAGCGCGTTGCCCCAGCTTCAGCTCACGCAAAGGGGTACCGCACAGCTTGCACGGCATCCCACCGCGCCCATAGACAAACAGCTCCTGCTGGAAGTAGCCCGGCTGCCCATCGCCACCAATGAAATCGCGCAAGGTGGTACCACCGCGCTCGATGGCCGCCGCCAGCACCCGCTTGATCTCGATCGCCAGCTTCAAATAGCGCGCCCGGGAAATCCCACCCGCCTCACGCCGTGGATCGATCCCAGCAGCGAACAACGCCTCGGTCGCATAAATATTGCCCACGCCAACCACCACCGCGTTGTCCATGATGAACGGCTTGACCGCCATCGAGCGGCCCCGCGACAGCTGGAACAACCGATCGCCGTCGAACAGATCGGTCAGTGGTTCCGGCCCCAGCCGCAGCAGCAGCTCATGGTTCAGCGGGTCGAGCGACCAAAGCATCGCGCCAAACCGACGCGGATCGGTGTAGCGCAGCGCCAGCCCCGACTCCAGCTCGATATCCACATGCTCGTGCCTGCCCGCGGGCAAGCCCAGCTCAACCAGGCGCAGATTGCCCGACATACCCAGATGACTGATCAACGTGCCCACCTCGGCATTGATCAACAGGTACTTGGCCCGCCGCTCCACCGTGACGATGCGCTGGCCGGACAGACGCACATCCAGGTCCTCCGGAATCGGCCAGCGCAAGCGCCGCTCACGCACCACCACGCGGTTGACCCGCTGGCCCTCCAGATACGGCGCAATACCGCGCCGGGTAGTCTCGACTTCGGGCAATTCAGGCATCGGTCAGTGCCCGCCCAGTTCGCGGATGGTCTGCTTGAGGTTTTCGAAGTCGTACTCCGACAAACCGATGTAGTCGAGCACCAGTGGACCAACCACATTCCACTCATGGTCGACGTTCTGGTTGCCCAGCACCCGATAAGAGGCGCAGATGTGCTCGGCCATCTTCAACACCGCCAGTAGGTTTTTCAGCTGAGTCTGGGTGTTGCGCGAGGACTCATCGCGCAACACCGCCAACGCATTGTGGTGGTTGGCGATCGCCGCGCTGATGTGCTCTGGCAAGCGCCAGGACTTGGCGGTGAAGTACCCCACCACCGAATGGTTGGTATTGAAAACCCGGTTCTCGGTGTCGACCACGCGGATTTGTTCGCTCGCCGTGGCATAGGCGTCTTCCAGCACGTCCATGTAATTGGGGAAGCGCTTGAGCATCAGCGGCACACCGCAATCGTGGAACAGGCCCAAGGTGTAAGCCTCGTCTGCTGCCTGAATACCGGTGCGCTTGGCCAGGGTCAGGCAGGTCATCGCCACGTCCTGGGCAGTGTCCCAGAAGCGGTTGAGGGTGACGATGGTCTCGTCGCTCATTTCGCCCTTGATCGACTGGGCGTTGATCAGGTTGATGATCGAACGGCTGCCGAGCAGATTGACCGCTCGCTGGATCGATCCAATCTTGTTGGAAAGGCCGAAATGCGGCGAATTAACCAGTTTGAGCAACGCGCCGGAGAGGCCCGGGTCCTGGGCGATCAGCTTGGCGATGGTTTCCAGATCCGGATCGGGCATGTACTGCTCGAACTGCAGGTCGACCATGATCTGCGGCTGCGGCGGAATGGTAATGCCTTGCAAGGCTTGTTGGATCTGTTCGGGGCTGAGTTCCTGGGACATTGGGCACGCACTCGGTAAGGACATGGGATTTTAACCCTGTACTCCTGCAGGGCACCAATCACTGGATCGTTCGAACGGCGCTTAACTTTATACCTGAGATGTCCGCAGCGACCTGCGCGTGCTGTCAGTCTTGGCGTGTTTGCAGCTAAACACCCGAACCCGCCCGCGCTTTGTCGCGCCCCACAGCGAAGCTGGGGCCAACACGTTATACTCCCGCTCTTTTTTCCGGAGCGACGTCATGTCCCTGCCCAGCCTACGCCTCAAAGCCAATGCCGATCGCCGCCTGCGCGCCGGTCACCTGTGGGTCTACAGCAACGAAGTCGATGTCACCGCGACCCCGCTGCAAGGCCTGCAAGCCGGCCAACAGGCGATCCTCGAGGCAGCCAACGGCAAGCCGCTGGGCATCGTCGCGCTGAGCCCGAACAACCTGATCTGCGCTCGCCTGCTGTCGCGTGACATCAAGCTGGCGCTGGACAAGTCGCTGCTGGTGCACCGCCTCAACGTGGCGCTGTCGCTGCGTGAACGGCTGTTCGACAGGCCGTGCTACCGCCTGGTCTATGGCGACTCTGACCTGCTGCCAGGCCTGGTAGTCGACCGCTTCTTCGACATCCTCGTGGTACAGCTGGCCTCGGCGACCATGGAACAGCACAAGGACGACGTGATCGCCGCCCTGGTCCAGGTACTCAAGCCAAGCGGCATCCTGTTCAAGAACGACTCCGCCGCCCGTGATGCCGAAGGCCTGCAGCGCTACGTCGAGACCGTCTACGGCGAAGTACCGGATTGGGTCGCGCTGGAAGAGAACGGGGTGAAATTCGAAGCACCGGTACGTGAAGGACAAAAGACCGGCTGGTTCTACGACCACCGCATGAACCGCGCGCGCCTGGCGCCGTACGTCAACGGCAAGCGCGTGCTGGATCTGTTCAGCTACATCGGTGGCTGGGGTGTACAGGCCGGCGCGTTCGGTGCCAGCGAAGTGTTCTGCGTCGATGCCTCCGGCTTCGCCCTCGATGGCGTCGAGCGCAACGCAGCGCTGAACGGCATCAGCGAGAAAGTCACCTGTATCGAAGGTGACGTGTTCGAGGCCCTGCGCGAGCTGAAGGCCGCCGAAGAGCGCTTCGATGTGATCATCGCCGACCCACCCGCCTTCATCAAACGCAAGAAAGACCTGAAAAACGGCGAGGCCGCCTACCGCCGCCTCAACGAACAGGCCATGCGCATGCTGACCAAGGACGGCATCCTGGTCAGTGCCTCGTGCTCCATGCACCTGCCTGAAGATGACCTGAACAGCATCCTGCTGACCAGCGCCCGTCACCTGGACCGCAACATGCAGTTGCTCGAGCGCGGCGGCCAAGGCCCGGATCATCCGGTGCACCCGGCCATTCCTGAAACGCGCTACATCAAGAGCATCACCTGTCGGTTGCTGCCTAACAGCTGATCCAGGCCGCGCCGCGTGAATGCGGCTGCGTGGGAGCGGGCTTGCCCCGCTCCCACGCAGTCGCCTTGATCGCTACAGATCAGATATCCAGCACCTGCGATGCAATCCCGAAGTAGATCAACACCCCCACCGCATCGGCAATCGATGTCACCAGCGGTCCACTGGCCGTTGCCGGATCGAGCTTGAGCCGGGTGAACATGAACGGCAGGCTCATGCCGATCAAGCTGCCGATCAACACGATTACCAACATGCTGCTGGCCACGATCAGCGCGATCGCTGGTCCGCCGCGCAGTACCCCCAGCGATGCCACCGCCACGGCCATGGTCGCACCCAGCGCCAACGCCACCCCGCATTCACGCCCGAGCATGCGCAACCAGTCGCGCATCATCACTTCGCCCGTGGCGATCCCACGCACCATCAATGTCGCCGACTGCGCGCCGGCATTGCCGCCGCTATCGACCAGCAAGGGCAAGAAGAACACCAGTGCGATATGGGCTGAGATGGTTTCCTCGAACGCCGCGATGCCTGCACCTGAGAACAGGTTGCCGAACACCAGCAACACCAGCCACAACACTCGCTTGCGATAAAGCAGGCCCACGGTGGCATCACGCAAATTGCCAACATGGGTGGTGATCAACGCGCCTTTATGAAAGTCTTCGGTCGCCTCTTCCACCACCACATCCAACGCATCCTCGCAGGTGACGATGCCTACCAGCCGCGCCAGCTCATCGAGCACCGGCACAGCGAGCAGGTCGTGCTCGCGAATCAGCCGGGCGACCTGTTCCTGAGCGGTACCGGTGGCCACGCAGATGACCTTGCGCTGCATGATCTGCTCGATGGGTTGGTATGGGGCGGCAAGAATCAGCTCACGCAGCGAAACCGTGCCCAGCACGTTGCGCCGCTCATCGAGCACATACGATTGATAGATGGTTTCGGCATCGGCCGCCTCGCGACGCAGCATGTCGATCGCCTGGCTGGCGCTCAATCCACTGTCCAGGCTCGAATATTCGCTGGTCATCAAGGCACCGGCGGTGCCCTCGTCATAAGGCCCAGCCTGTAGCAGGCCGTCGCGCCGAGCCTGGGCGGCCTGGCGCAGGTGGGCGTGTGCAGCGAGAAAATCAGATGAATAGTGCATAAGGTTCTCCAGGCGCCGAAGCAGGCGCCCGCAAACCTCAGCCGCGTGGGCTCAAGCCTTTGGATGCCCTGGCGACAGCGCGCTCAGTGCCAGTGTGCGAGTTCGTGAAGAACTGAAAACTGGGAAGGTCCATTGAGAATGTATCTCGTCAAGCCGCACATGCGGCGCGGGGATAATAGGCAGCGCGGGGGCGGGCGTCAGCAGGAAAAACGCGCCATCGAGGTATTTGGGAAGCGTCCTACGACAATTCGGCCATACCAGGCCTACCTCCCACCGGGCACATCGGCATTCCCTCGCGGCGCCAGCGGTGTAGAATCGGCGTATTCATCGCCAGACATCCCCCGGCGGGTTTATGAGCTCTGGTCGAGCCTGCGGCGATCCTGCAGTGTTTTCGGCCTCATCCGTGCCAGCGGCAACCGGCCTGGGGCACTAAGGACAAGAGAAGCTCACTTCCCTATTTGTTACTGACCTGATTCAGCCGCCAGGAGTGCTTCATGCCTGATTATCGTTCCAAGACTTCCACCCACGGCCGCAACATGGCCGGTGCCCGTGCCCTGTGGCGCGCTACCGGGATGAAGGACGACGACTTCAAGAAACCGATCATCGCCATCGCCAACTCGTTCACCCAGTTCGTCCCAGGTCACGTGCACCTGAAGGACCTGGGCCAACTGGTCGCCCGCGAGATCGAACGCGCCGGTGGCGTGGCCAAGGAATTCAACACCATCGCGGTCGACGACGGCATCGCCATGGGCCACGACGGCATGCTCTACTCGCTGCCAAGCCGCGAGATCATCGCCGACGCCGTGGAGTACATGGTCAACGCCCACTGTGCTGACGCCATCGTGTGCATCTCCAACTGCGACAAGATCACCCCCGGCATGCTGATGGCCGCCCTGCGCCTGAACATCCCGGTGATCTTCGTTTCTGGCGGCCCGATGGAAGCCGGCAAGACCAAACTGGCCAGCCACGGCCTGGACCTGGTCGACGCCATGGTCATCGCCGCCGACTCTTCGGCCTCCGACGAGAAAGTCGCCGAGTACGAGCGCAGCGCCTGCCCGACCTGCGGTTCGTGCTCCGGCATGTTCACCGCCAACTCGATGAACTGCCTCACCGAAGCCCTGGGCCTGGCCCTGCCTGGCAATGGCTCGACCTTGGCCACCCACTCCGACCGCGAGCAGCTGTTCCTCACTGCGGGGCGGACCATCGTCGAGCTGTGCAAGCGCTACTACGGCGAAAACGACGAATCGGTGCTGCCGCGCAACATCGCCAACTTCAAGGCGTTCGAGAACGCCATGATGCTCGACATCGCCATGGGCGGTTCGACCAACACCATCCTGCACCTGCTGGCCGCTGCCCAGGAAGCCGAGGTCGACTTCGACCTGCGCGACATCGATCGCCTGTCGCGCAAAGTGCCGCAGCTGTGCAAGGTTGCGCCGAACATCCAGAAGTACCACATGGAAGACGTCCACCGCGCTGGCGGCATCTTCAGCATCCTCGGCTCGCTGGCCCGTGGCGGCCTGCTGCACACCGACCTGCCGACCGTGCACAGCGCCAGCATGGAAGAAGCCATCGCCAAGTGGGACATCACCCAGACCAACGATGAGGCGGTGCACACCTTCTTCAAGGCTGGCCCCGCCGGTATCCCGACCCAGACCGCCTTCAGCCAATCGACCCGTTGGGAAACCCTCGATGACGACCGCGCCGAAGGTTGCATCCGCAGCGTCGAGCACGCCTACTCGCAAGAAGGCGGCCTGGCGGTGCTGTACGGCAACATCGCCTTGGATGGCTGCGTGGTGAAAACCGCTGGCGTCGACGAGTCGATCCACGTGTTCGAAGGCAACGCCAAGATCTTCGAGAGCCAGGACAGCGCGGTGCGCGGCATCCTCGCCGACGAAGTGAAGGCCGGCGACATCGTCATCATCCGCTACGAAGGTCCGAAAGGCGGCCCGGGCATGCAAGAGATGCTCTACCCCACCTCGTACCTGAAGTCCAAAGGCCTGGGCAAGGCCTGCGCCCTGCTCACCGATGGCCGCTTCTCGGGTGGTACCTCGGGTCTGTCGATCGGCCATGCCTCGCCGGAGGCCGCCGCGGGTGGTGCCATCGGGCTGGTGCGCGATGGCGACAAGATCCTGATCGACATTCCCAACCGCTCCATCAACCTGTTGGTCAGCGACGAAGAGCTGGCGCAGCGTCGGGTTGAGCAGGACCAGAAGGGCTGGAAGCCTGTTGAAGTGCGTCCGCGCAAGGTGACCACCGCGCTGAAGGCCTATGCCTTGTTGGCGACCAGTGCTGATAAAGGGGCTGTGCGTAACAAAGCGATGCTCGATGGGCTGTAAGGCTTAGCGAGACCTCAAGAACGGCGCCTGGTGCGCCGTTTTTTATTGACTGGACTGGCCTCTTCGCGGGCAAGCCCGCTCCCACAGCTACCCCACTGCATTCAGACTCAGCGGTGTACTTGTGGGAGCGGGCTTGCCCGCGAAGAGGCCATAACAGGCACTACACAGCCTTACTGAATCTGCTCAGGGGTAACGATCACCCAGTTCTTGTCGGCCGTCACCGGCAAGCCTTCCTTGGCCTGCGCCGCGGCGTGCTTGGCGATCATGCCGTTAAGCTGATCCAGGTACTTGGCCTTGCGATTGATCCACAGGTGAATCCCGCCCTTGCCAACATCGACTCCATGAAACTGCATGTAGCCGTCGCTGGTGGGGGTGTCGCCCCCCACCAGCACCGGTTTCTTCCATTCATCGATATAGGTCAGGATCGCCGCCTGCTTGCCGGCCATCCAGGTCGCCGGGGTCCACAGATAAGGGGTCAGCTCCAGCGACTCATTGGCCTTGGGATCATAGTGCCCTGCCGAGATCTGCTTACGTGCTGTGGTCAGCCGACCGCTGTCGCGATCCTTGAGCAGCAAACTGACGCCAATGACGTTCTCAGGCTTCACGTTGTAGCCGTACTTGGGATCGGCAGCAACCATGCGCACCAGCTCCTCGGATGCAGCGGAAATCACATAGACCTCGATGCCGTTCTCCATCAACTTGTTGAACAGCTCGGTCTGGCCAGTGAACACCTTGGGCGGCTGCACCTCGATCGCCTTGACCTGATCCCCTTCAAAATAGGTGCTAGGTACCGGCTTGCCTGAGGCCATCAGCGCATCGACCTGCACCTTCAGCTCCTTGAGGGTAAAGCCCGCGAACACCTGGGCGACCCAGGGATAGCAGACCATGTCGTCGATCTCACAGAGCCGGTAGTAATAGCTGAACAAACTCTCCTTGTGCTCGGCGGTGTCTTTGAACGGCATCAGCTTCAACGAAGGGTCGAGCTTGTCCCGACTGAGCAGGCCTTTGTTCTCCATGAACGGCAGCAGGGCTTCTTCGAGATCGGAGCGGTAGCTGGTGTTGTCCATGTCGAACACCGCGTAATTACCCTTGTGGGCATTGGCGGCGATCATGCTGTCCAGTTGCTTGGCGGCCTCAGTGGGCCAGTGCTTGAGCTCGGTGGCCCAGGTGTCGAGGCTCAGGACCAGGGCCAGGCCTGCCGCGAGCATCTTCGCAGCGTTCGTCATGTGCAGCGCTCCTGAAAGGTTGGCCCAACAACGCTAGCCAACAATCCGCGCACTGGGTGGCCCACAACGACCTCAAAACAACTCGAAGCGCCGCCTTGATTGCCCAATAACGACAGCGTGTTATTCCAATAACGACTAAGCACATTCCATTTGAATATAAATTCGTTTGTTTTCAGGCTGTTAGCATTTGCGTTCGCAATCGCGCACAGACGCGACGCCTTGTATTCGATTCTGGAGCTTCAATGAACCTGCCGCTGTCACTCAATCTGCTGGCATTGCTGGCCCTGTTGCTGGGCCTGGCACAAACCCGCCGCACCCAGTGGAGCCTGGCCAAGAAAGTCTTGCTCGGTCTGGTGCTGGGCGTGGTATTCGGCCTGGTCCTGCACAGCATTTACGGCGCCGGCCATCCGGTGCTCAAGGCCACCATCGGCTGGCTCGACTTGATCGGCAACGGCTATGTCGGCCTGTTGCAGATGATCGTCATGCCGCTGATCTTCGCCTCGATCCTCAGCGCCGTCGCCCGCCTGCACAACGCCTCCTCGCTGGGCCGGATCAGTGTGCTAAGCATTGGCACCCTGCTGCTGACCACCGCCATTGCCGCGCTGATCGGTATCGTTCTGACTAACCTGTTCGGCCTCAGCGCCGAAGGGCTGGTTGCGGGCGTGCCAGAAGCGGCGCGCCTGCAAGCGATCCAGAGCGACTACGCCGGCAAGGTCGCCGACCTCAATGTCCCGCAGCTGCTGCTGTCGTTCATCCCCAGCAATCCGGTAGCGGATCTGGCCCGGGCCAAGCCGACCTCGATCATCAGCGTGGTGATCTTCGCCGTGTTCATGGGCCTGGCCGCGCTGCAGTTGATCAAGGACGACAAAGACAAGGGCGAGCGCGCCCTGTCGGCCATCGACACCCTGCAAGCCTGGGTGATGCGCCTGGTGCGCCTGGTGATGACGCTCACCCCTTACGGCGTGCTGGCCTTGATGACCAAGGTGGTCGCCAGCTCCAACCTGGACGACATCCTCAAGCTGGGCAGTTTCGTGCTGGTGTCCTACCTCGGCCTGGGGCTGATGTTCGTGGTTCACGGGGTGATCCTGGCCGCTACCGGCGTCAGCCCGCTGCGCTTCTTCCGTAAGGTCTGGCCCGTGCTGACGTTCGCCTTCACCAGCCGCTCCAGTGCGGCGAGCATTCCGCTGAACATCGAAGCGCAAACCCGCCGCCTGGGTGTGCCGCAGTCGATTGCCAGCTTCAGCGCTTCGTTTGGCACCACCATCGGCCAGAACGGCTGCGCCGGTCTGTACCCGGCCATGTTGGCAGTGATGGTTGCCCCAGCGGTGGGCATCGACACCTTCGACCCGCTGTGGATCGCCACGCTGGTGGCCATCGTGACCCTGAGCTCGGCAGGGGTCGCCGGAGTTGGCGGGGGTGCGACCTTCGCCGCGCTGATCGTGCTCCCAGCGATGGGGCTGCCGGTTGAACTGGTGGCGCTGTTGATCTCGGTCGAACCGCTGATCGACATGGGCCGCACGGCGTTGAACGTGAGTGGGTCGATGACCGCGGGCGTGGTGACCAGCCAGTTGCTCAAGCAGACCGATCATCAAGTACTGGGTGATGATCGGCATGCGCAACTGAGTCAGTCCTGAGCATTTGGGGCCGCTTGCGGCCCCCGTGTCTCAACGCTTGTCCCACACCTCGAAATGATAAGCCGGCTTGTCGCCTTCGCTTGGCTGCGCCTGGCTGGAGGCCAGTGCCCACTGCGCCTGGTCGAACTCAGGGAACCAGGCATCACCTTCTGGCGACAGCTCGACCCGTGTCAGGTACATGCGGCTGACCAACCCCTGCTCCAGCGCCAGCGCGTACAGCTGCGCGCCGCCAATCAGCATCAGCTCATCGACGCCCTGCTGCTTGGCCCACTGCTCGGCGCGTTGCAGTGCCTGCTCCAGCGACGCGAACACTTCGGCGCCTTCAAGCTGCAACCCCGGCTGACGGCTGACGACGATGTTCAGCCGCCCTGGCAGCGGCCGGCCGAGCGAATCCCAGGTCTTGCGACCCATGATGATCGGCTTGCCCAAGGTGGTGGCCTTGAAGTACTTGAAATCCCCCGGCAGGTGCCAGGGCATGGAATTGTCGATGCCAATCACGCGGTTCTCGGCGCACGCCGCGATCAGGCTGAGGGGGAGTGATGTATTCATGTCGGCGAGGATAGCAAACCAAGCCTGGGTTAAGCTTGTGCCCTGACCTGTGCAATGGAAGACCTTGTGACTGCACCGACTCCACTCGACAAGCGCTGGCTCACCGAAGCGGTGCGCCTGCGCGAGGAACACGCCGGCCCCCTGGAAGACCAGGAAGCCAACCGCCGTGCCCGCCAGCTTGGCGGCGACCTGGCGGCACGCATCGAGACCCGCGCCCTGTGGCTGGCCGAGCGCGATGGCATGGCCGAGGCCCTGCGCCACTGGAAACAGGGCGCGCGCCTGGCCTTGCTGGCGCTGCTGCTGTTTGCCCTGTTCAGCGGCGCAGGCCTTGGCCTGGCGGCTTTGGGCGATGGCCAACGACCGGTGAATGTGTTCTGGGCGCTGGGCAGCCTGCTTGGGCTAAACCTGCTGATGCTGATCGGCTGGGCCGTCAGTTTCCTCACCGCAGGTGAACAAGGCGCCGTGCTGGGCCGCCTGTGGCTATGGCTCAGCGAGCGCTTTGCCCGCGATGCCAAAGCCGCACAACTGGCGCCGGCGTTACTGATTCTGCTGCAGCGCCAGCGCCTCAACCGCTGGCTACTGGGCGCGCTGGTCCATGGCTTGTGGCTGTTGGCGATGATCGCCGCATTGCTGATGCTATTGGCGTTGCTGGCGACTCGGCGCTATGGCTTCGTCTGGGAAACCACCTTGCTCGCCGCCGAGCCCTTCATCAGCCTCACGCATGCCCTCGGCGCCCTGCCTTCGTTGCTGGGCTTTGCCGTGCCCGATGAAGCCATGATCCGCGCCAGCGGCGATACGCTGCCGGCCCTCGACCTGGCGCGTCAGGCCTGGGCCAGTTGGCTGCTCGGGGTAGTGCTGGTGTACGGCCTGCTGCCGCGCTTGCTACTGGCGCTGCTGTGCCTGTGGCGCTGGCGCCAAGGGCGCCAACGCCTGGCGCTGGACTTGAGCCTGCCCGGCTATGCCCAACTGCGCGATGCATTGATGCCGCGCAGCGAACGCCTTGGCGTACAAGATGCGGCGCCAGATGCCCTGCCGCATTTCCAGCCGGGACAACTGGAATCAGGTGCCAGCGGCGCGTTGCTGGTAGGGCTCGAACTGGACGACCAGCGCCCGTGGCCGCCCAAGCTTGCCCCAGGCGTAACCGACGCTGGCATCCTCGACAGCCGTGAGTCACGCAACAAGCTGCTCGAGCAACTGAGTCGCTTTCCACCGGCGCGCCTGGCCATCGCCTGCGACCCACGCCGCTCGCCAGACCGCGGCAGCCTGGCGTTGCTCGCCGAGCTTGCCCGCAATGCCGGCGCCACGCGTGTCTGGCTGCTCCAGGCGCTTCCCGGCCAAGCACTGGATGCGGCGCGCCTGGGTGACTGGCACGAAGCCCTCGACCGCCTCGGCCTGCCTCACGCTGATACCTCGCCCCTGACCTGGTTGGAGCATGGCCATGACTGAGCCGCTGAAACTGGCCGTGGTCGGCCACACCAACGTCGGTAAGACCTCGCTGCTGCGCACCCTGACCCGTGACGTCGGTTTCGGCGAGGTGTCGCACCGCCCCAGCACCACCCGCCATGTCGAAGGCGCACGACTGTCGGTCGACGGCGAGCCGCTGCTGGAGTTGTACGATACGCCAGGGCTCGAAGACGCCATCGCCCTGCTCGATTACCTGGAACGGCTGGAACGCCCTGGTGAGCGGTTGGACGGGCCGGCGCGCCTACAGCGCTTCCTCCAGGGCAGTGAGGCGCGCCAGCGCTTCGAGCAGGAAGCCAAGGTGCTGCGCCAGCTGCTGGCGAGCAATGCCGGGCTGTATGTGATCGATGCCCGTGAACCGGTGCTGGCCAAGTACCGTGATGAGCTGGAAGTGCTGGCCAGCTGCGGCAAACCGCTGCTGCCGGTGCTCAACTTCGTCGCCAGCAGCCAACACCGCGAGCCCGAATGGCGCGAAGCCCTCGCCCGCCTTGGCCTGCACGCGTTAGTGCGATTCGACAGCGTTGCCCCTCCTGAAGACGGTGAGCGGCGGCTGTATGAAAGCCTGGCCCTGCTGCTGGAGGACGCGCGCCCCTCGCTCCAGCGCCTGATCGACGATCAGCAGGCTCAGCGCCTGGCCCGCCAGCACAGTGGCAAACGCCTGATCGCCGAATTGTTGCTCGACTGCGCCGCCTGCCGACGCAGTGTCGAGGCCGAGCCTGCGGCTGAAGCCAATGCCATCGAAGCCCTGCGCCAGGATGTGCGTCAGCGTGAGCAGCGCTGTGTCGAAGCATTGCTCAAGCTGTATGCGTTCCGCCGCGAAGACGCCAATGCCGGCGACCTGCCGCTGCTGGACGGGCGCTGGGGAGATGATCTGTTCAACCCGGAAACCCTCAAGCTGTTGGGCGTGCGCCTGGGCAGCGGAGTTGCCGCCGGTGCTGCGGCCGGCGCCGGTGTGGATCTATTGGTCGGCGGCCTGACCCTTGGCGCTGCCGCGCTGGCCGGGGCCATCGCTGGCGGCGCATTGCAGACCGCGCGCAATTACGGCTCAAGGTTGATGGGCAAGTTGAAGGGCCAGCGCGAGCTGACCGTGGATGACAGTGTCTTGCGCCTATTGGCGTTGCGCCAGCAGCAGTTGGTGCAGGCCTTGGAAAGCCGTGGGCATGCGGCGCAGGACAGCATTCGCCTGGGCGCTGCGGATGAAAAAGCCTGGCGCGAAGGCAAGTTGCCTGAGGCCCTGAACAAGGCCCGGGCGCATCCGCAGTGGTCGACGCTCAACCCTGGGGCGCGGGTCAACCAGGCGGAGCGCCAGGAGCAGTTGGAGGTGTTGGTTAGCCAGTTGTGATGGCGACTGCTCGGGCCTCTTCGCGGGCAAGCCCGCTCCCACAGGTGCCGCGCTGAGTTCGGAGTCACCGGGGTACCTGTGGGAGCGGGCTTGCCCGCGAAGAGGCCAGCAGCAGCACCCACCCTTTCACAGCAACGCCAACGCCTTGCCCTTCAACACCTGCAAATCGATCACCGGCACGCCCACCTCCTTGGCCTGCTCATCCCACAGCACGGCGCCGACAACTACATCGGCGAGGCCATCACTGAGCTCGAACATCCTCCTGGGCAATTGGTTATTGGGGCCGCTTTGCGGCCCCAGGCACCTTTACTGCTGGGCCACTTTCTCCGACTTGCCGTCATAGCGCTTGCGCCATTCAGCCAGGATCTGGTCGCGGTTCTTCGAAGCCCAGGCAAAGTCATTCTTGATCAAGCGCTGCTCGTAGTCCGCTGGCAGCTCGGTCTGTGGCTTGGCGATTCCTGGCGCAGCCAGCACTGCGAAGTTTTCTTTGTACAGCTCCATTGCCGCAGGGCTTGCGGAGAAGTCAGCCAGACGCTTGGCCGCCTCTGCCTTCGGCGTGCCCTTGATCACTGCAGTGGCTTCGATTTCCCAGCCTAGACCTTCTTTGGGCAGGATGATGTCCAGCGGTGCCCCTTGGCGCTTGAGCTGCACCGCCGGGTACTCGAAGGAAATGCCAATTGGGAATTCACCCGAGGCTGCCAGCTTGCAGGGCTTGGAGCCGGAATGCACATACTGGCCGATGTTCTGGTGCAGCCCATCCATGTAGGCCCAGCCCTGCGGCTCGCCAAAGGTTTGCAGCCAGGCGCTGACGTCCAGGAAGCCGGTGCCGGAGGAGGCCGGGTTGGGCATGACGATCTTGCCTTTGTACTCAGGCTTGGTCAGGTCCTGCCAGCTGACGGGCTTGCTCAGGCCCTGCTTTTCGGCCTCGACGGTGTTGAAGCAGATAGTCGCGGCCCACACGTCCATGCCCACCCAGGCTGGCGGGTTGGCGGCGTCGCGGTAGTTTTTGGAGATCTTCTCCAGGTCTTTTGGCGCATAGGCGTCAAGCATCTGGTGCTGGTCGAGAATGGCCAGGCTGGAGGCCGCCAGCCCCCACACGGCGTCGGCCTGCGGGCGGTCTTTTTCCGCCAGCAGCTTGGCGGTGATGATGCCGGTGGAATCGCGCACCCACTTGATCTCGATGTCCGGGTTGGCCTTTTCGAAGGCCTGCTTGTAGCTCTTGAGCTGCTCGGCCTCCAGGGCGGTGTAGACCGTCAGCTGGGTTCCGGCGGCCGTAGCCTGCAGGCTGAATAAAGCGGATACGGCAGCGGCAAGTGCAAAGGGCTTGAACATGTTGCGGTTCCTTTCAGGGTTGGCAGTCGGTCAATGGCCGGGGGCGCGTTGGCGCCAGGCCTGGGAGCGGCGCAGCAGGCCGCGGGAAGCTGCGGCTAGCAGCAATGAGGCGGTCGCACTGGTTAGCAGGATCAGGGTCGACATGGCAGCAGCGCCGCCGACGTTGCCGGCGTCGTCCATGTTCAGCACGGCGACGGCCGCGAGGATGGTGTCGGGGCTGTAGAGGAAGATCGCCGCCGACACCGTGGTCATCGCGGAGACGAACAGGTAGCGGATGATGTCCAGCAGCGCTGGCAGGCAGATCGGCACGGTCACCCGCAAGAAATGCCGATACAGCGGCGCCTTGAGCGACAGCGCTGCCGCCTCGAATTCGCCGTCGAGCTGGCGTAGGGCGGTGGTCGCGGTCATCTGCGCGGTGGTCAGGTAGTGGGCGATGGTGCACACCACCAGCAGCGCCATGCTGCCGTAAAACACATGCAGCGGGTTGCCGTTGAGATTGAAGAAGAACACGTAGCCCAGGCCCAGGACCAAGCCCGGCACCGCCATCGGAATGAAGCTCAGCAGCCGCAGCGATTGGTTGAGCAGGCGCTGGCCTTGGGTCTTCTCCATCAAGTAGGCGCCAGCGAAGATCACCACGCTGCCGATCAATGCCGTGCACAGGGCCATGGTCACGCTGTTGCGGTAGGCCAGCCAACCACCGCCAGCGGTGTCCTCGAACCTGTAGTGCTTGAGCGACAGCGACAGGTTGTACGGCCAGAATTTGACCAGCGACGAGTACACCGCCATGCCGACGACCGCCAGCAGCACCACACAAATCAGCAGCACGATGGCCAGGAACACGCCGTCACGCAGCCGCGATGGCTTGGGCTCGAACACCTGCGCACGGCCACTCAGCGCCTCGCCCTGACGCCGGCGCAGCCAGGCATCGACAGTAAAGCTCAGCAGCGCTGGCACCAGCAGGACCATGCCAATCAACGCGCCACGGCCGAACTGTTGCTGGCCGACCACCGCCTTATAGGCTTCCAGCGCCAGCACCTGATAATCGCCGCCAACGACGACTGGCACGCCAAAGTCGGTGATGGTCAGGGTGAACACCAGGCAGAACGCGGCGAACACCGCCTGACGCGTGGCCGGCCAAGTGATGCTGAAAAATGCCCGCACCGGGCCTGCGCCCATGCTCGATGCTGCATCGAACAAACGTGCATCAGCCAGTGACAGCGCCGACAGCAGAATCATCAGGGCATGCGGGAAGGTGTAGATGGCCTCGCCCAGGACGATGCCCCAGAAGCCATAAATATTGTCGCTAAGCAGCCCGCGCAGCAGGCCTTGGTTACCGAACAGATAGACCAGGGCGATGGCCGGCAGCATCGACGGCGCCAGCAGCGGCAGCAGGGAAACCCCTCGCCACAGGCCTTTGCCGGGGATCAGCGTGCGCTGCAAGGCATAGGCGAACAGATAGGCCAGCGGGATGACGATGACCGCCACCGTGAACGCCACCGACAAACTGTTGCCAAGCAGCCAGTGGAAGTTGGCGCTGGCAAACAGCTCGCGCGCCGCCAGCAGGCCGCCACCTTGGCCTGCTTCAGCGCTCAAACCTCGCCAGAAGATCGCCAGCAGCGGCATCAGTACCGCCAGCACCAGCAGAACCAGCAGCAGGCTCTTGCCGCCGACCACGAACAACCGATCACCCAAGGCGACGCCATTGCCCGGCGCCGCCTGGGCTTGCTTGAGCGGCAGGGAGATTGGCGCGGCCATCTCAGGCAAACACCTGCAGGCTCTGTGGTGGCAGGGCCACCCAGATGTCTTGCGAGCCCAGGCGCGGCATGGCTTCTGGGGCAATTTCCGCGAGCAGTGTATGCCCTGGCAGGGTTTTCAGCTCGAAGCTCATTCGGCAGCGGTTGCCGAGGAAGGTGATCTCCTGGACCTTGGCCGCGAACAGGTTTTCCTCATGCACCAGCGGGTTGACCGTAATCGCCTCCGGGCGGCAGAACAGCCGACCGCTGCTGGCGCGGGCCGCGTTTGGCCCCAGGCGCATGCTCATCCCGCCAACCTGGGCATGGCTGTCGCCGCTGCGCTGGAACGGCAGCCAGTTGCCCTGACCGACGAACTCTGCGACGAACGGCGTCGCGGGTTTGTCGTAGATTTCTTGCGGTGTGGCGTACTGCTCGACCTGGCCGTTGTTCATCACGGCGATGCGGTCGGCCATCAGCATGGCCTCGTCCTGGTTGTGGGTAACCATCAAGGTGGTAATGCCGAGCTGGCGCTGCAATTGGCGTAGCTCAGTGCACAGATGCTCGCGAACGCGCGCATCCAGCGCCGACATTGGCTCGTCGAGCAGCAGCAACGAAGGTGCCGGAGCCAGGGCGCGGGCCAGGGCCACGCGCTGCTGTTGGCCACCGGAAAGCTGCCCGGGGTATTTCTTCTCGCTGCCCAGCAGGCCAACCAGTTCGAGCATCTCGGCCACGCGCTGGCGGGCTTGCTCACGGCTGGAGCCGGTCAGGCCGTAGGCAATGTTGGCTTCGACCGTGAGGTTGGGGAACAACGCGTAGGACTGGAACAGGATGCCATAGTCACGCGCCTGCGGTGGCAGCTCGGAGATGTCCCGAGCACCGATGTACAGCGCCCCACGGTCCTGCCGTTCGAGCCCGGCGATGCAGCGCAGCAGGGTGGTCTTGCCGCAGCCCGACGGGCCGAGCAGGCAGACCAGCTCGCCAGCGGCGATATCGAGGGAGACATCGTTGAGCGCGGTAAACGCGCCGAAGCGCTTGTGGATACCGCGCACTTTCATCTGTGCGCCTGGGGTGGCGATGGCGTGGGTCATGACAGGGCCTCGTCGAAGAGATGCAGGCCATGCTAGGAACCCAATGCGAAGGTTATGTGGCTTTAGGGCAAAAGCGGGTGATAGTGGTATTGGTGGATTTTGTAGTGGCCACGTTCAGTGTCGACCGCCGGCGCGATTGCGTGGGAGCGGGCTTGCCCCGCGATGACGTCCTTGTGCTCACCATCGCCATCGCGGGGCAAGCCCGCTCCCACGAGGCCAGTGTGTAACTTGCAGATCCCTAATGGCGCAGCATCGACTACAGCCCCGCCACTTCTTGCGCCACCCCGAGGAACGCCGCCGGCAACCTGGCCTGGCGCCGCTCCTTCAGGCAGTACAGGTACTCATGCATCACCGGCGCATTCTCCAGCATCAGCACCCGCAGTTCAGGGTTATGCGGCACCTCATGGCGGGCAATGATGCTGATGCCAATGTTGCGCAACACCGCCTCGCGAATCGACTCGCGGCTGCCAATTTCCAGCAACGCACCGATCTTGACCCCGGCATCGGCGAGCATCTGCTCGGTCAGCTTGCGAGTGGTCGAGCCCTGCTCGCGCATCAGCAGGCAATGCCCGGCCAAGGCGTCGATGGCCACCACCTGGCGGTTAGCCAACGAATGATTGCGGTGCACCGCCACCACCAGCGGATCAGTGCCAAGCACGCGGCGAATCAGGCGCGCATCTTCGAGCAGCTGCGATGACGCAGCAATGTCCACCCGATAGTCTTCGAGCATCTCCAGCACCTGCTGGGAGTTGCCGATCTCCACCGCCACGTCCACTTGCGGCAGGCGCTCGCGGAAGATCTTCACCAGATCGAGGATGTAGTACGGCGCCGTCGCGGCAATGCGCAAACTGCCCTGGGCCTGGCCACTGTTGCGCAGCTCGAATTCGATGTCGGCTTCCTGCTGCAGCAAGGCCTTGACCATCGGCAACAGCCGCGCGCCCTCCTCGCTCAACACCAGGCGCCGACCGCCGCGGTAGAACAGCTCCACCGCGTACTGGCTTTCCAGGTTGCGAATCTGCGTGGTCACCGTCGGCTGGCTGAGCCCGAGCTTCTTCGCCGCCAAGGTAATGCTGCCCAGGCGGGCCACCATGTAGAAGGCTTTGAGCTCGGCACTCAGCATGCAGGTTCCTTATTTGCGCAAAAGGCGCAGGCCGTTGAACACCACCAACAGGCTGACGCCCATGTCGGCGAACACCGCCATCCACATGGTGGCCATGCCGGCAAAGGTGATCGCCAGGAAAATCGCTTTGATCCCCAACGCCAACACGATGTTCTGGGTGAGGATCGCCGCACTTTGCCGCGACAGCCTGACGAAGGCCGGGATTTTGCGCAAGTCATCGTCCATCAGCGCCACATCGGCGGTCTCGATCGCAGTGTCGGTGCCCGCTGCGGCCATGGCAAAGCCAATTTCGGCCCGCGCCAGGGCCGGCGCATCGTTGATCCCGTCGCCGACCATGCCGACCCGGTGTCCTTCGGCGTACAGCGACTCGATGGTGTTGAGCTTGTCGCTGGGCAGCAAATTGCCTTCAGCTCGGTCGATACCGACTTGGGCGGCAATCGCCTGGGCGGTGTGCGGATTGTCGCCGGTGAGCATGACCGTCTTGATGCCCAGCTCATGCAACTCGGCGATGGCCTGACGGCTGCTGTCCTTGACCGTGTCGGCGACGGCGAACAACGCCAACGGGCCGCTGCGGTCAAGCAGCAGCACCACGGTTTTCCCCTGGCGCTCCAATGCATCGAGCTCGGCTTCCAGTTCAGGCGAGCACAACCCCAGCTCCTCGACCAGGCGATGGTTGCCCAGGTGATACAGCTCCCCGTCGATCTCACCACGCACGCCACGCCCAGCCAATGCGGCGAACGCGCTGACCTCGCTCAGCGCCGTACCCTGTTCCTTGCCGAACTGGGCAATGGCACGCGAAACCGGGTGATCAGAACGTTCGCCGAGGCTTGCCGCCAGCGCCTGGGCACGGCCTTCGAACAGCGGCTCAAGCAGCTTGAAGTCGGTCTGCACCGGCTTGCCATGGGTGATCGTGCCGGTCTTGTCCAGGGCAAGGAAGTCCAGCTTGCGCCCCCCTTCGAGGTAGACGCCGCCCTTGATCAGAATGCCCTTGCGCGCAGCAGCGGCCAGGCCACTGACGATGGTCACCGGCGTGGAGATCACCAATGCACAGGGGCAGGCCACCACCAGCAGCACCAGGGCGCGGTAGATCCAGTCGAACCAGGCACCCGCCATGAACAGTGGCGGGATAATCGCCACAGCCAGCGCAACGGCGAACACCACCGGGGTGTAGATGCGCGAGAAGCGATCGACGAAGCGCTGGGTCGGAGCGCGCGCGCCCTGGGCCTCTTCCACCGCCTTGATGATGCGCGCCAGGGTCGACTGCCCGGCTGCAGCGCTCACCTGATACTCCAGCGCCCCCTCCTGGTTGATGGTGCCAGCGAACAACTTATCGCCTTTGTTTTTCTCCACAGGCAGGCTTTCGCCGGTGATCGGCGCCTGATCGACGCTGGATTGGCCACTGACTACCTCGCCATCCAGGCCGATCCGCTCGCCGGGACGTACCCGCACCAACGCACCGAGGTTCACCTCACGGACATCGACCTCACGCCACTGGCCGTCCGCCTGCTGCACCGTGGCCATGTCCGGGCTGAGCTGCATCAGGCCACTGATCGCGTTACGGGCGCGGTCCAGTGAGCGTGCTTCGATCAGCTCGGCAACGGTGAACAGCACCATGACCATGGCCGCTTCTGGCCATTGGCCGATCAGCACGGCGCCGGTCACGGCGATGCTCATCAGCGCGTTGATGTTGAGGTTGCGGTTCTTCAGGGCGATCCAGCCCTTTTTGTAAGTGCCCAGGCCACAGCCAAGGATCGCCGCCAGCGCCAGCGCAGCGACCAGCCACTCAGGTGCAAGCGCAGTGAAATGCACCACCTCGGCAGCGATCGCCGCCACCCCGGACAGCGCCAACGGCCACCAACGGGTCTTGGCTGCGGGGGCTGGGGCGCCTTCCTCGGCATCGGTCAGCGGTTCGGCCTGCATACCAAGGCTAGCGATGGCGTGCTCGATTGCGGTGGTGCCGCTCAAGGTGTGACGCACACCGAGCACCCGGTTGATCAGGTTGAACTCCAGCTGCTCGACGCCGGCCATCTTGCCCAGCTTGTCCTGGATCAGGGTCTGCTCGGTAGGGCAGTCCATGGCCTGGATGCGGAAACGGCTGAGCTGCGCATTGCTGCTAGCCTTCTCGGTCAGGTGCACCAAGGCTGGCGCAGCGGCAGCAGAGCCACAGCAGCTGTGCGCGTGGGTGTCGTGGCAAGAGGCTTTGCCGCCATGCTCATGGTCGTGGGCATGGGCATGGTCGTGTGAGTGATCGGGGCTGACAGGCTGGTTCATGGATTCGTCCTTAAAGGGAGCCTGTTGCCAAGTGAACACCCTGTAGCCACTATAGGGTCAAGCCATCTGTGGGAGATTCGTCATGAAGATCGGAGAACTGGCCAACGCCACCGATTGCGCCGTCGAGACCATTCGCTACTACGAACGCGAGCAACTGCTGCCAGAGCCCGCCCGTAGCGAGGGCAACTACCGGCTGTATACCCAGGCGCATGTCGAGCGGCTGACCTTCATCCGCAATTGCCGAACACTGGACATGACCCTCGATGAGATCCGCAGCCTGCTGCGCCTGCGCGATAGTCCGCAAGGCCAATGCGGCAGCGTCAATGCCTTGATCGATGAGCATATCGAGCACGTGCAGGCGCGCATCGATGGCTTGATGGCCCTACAGGCACAATTGGTGGAGTTGCGCCAACGCTGCACGGCACCAGGGGCTGAGTGCGCGATCTTGCAGCAGTTGGAAGTGAATGGGGCGGTATCGGTGCCGGAAACCGAGCATTCACATGTGGGGCGCAGCCACGGGCATTAGCTTCGGGGTCGCCTGCGATGGGCCGCAAAGCGGCCCAAAAATTGTTGGATCAGACCGCCATCGGCGCAGTCATCGGCGCATGGTGTTCATACCCTTCCAGGCTGAAATCACTCGGCTCGATCTTCTCCAACCACTCAGGCTCATACTTGCCGGTCTTGGCAAACTCCGGCACGCGATCACTGATCACCAGCTTCGGCGCCGCCAGCGGCTCGCGCTTGAGCTGCTCGTTGAGCATATCCAGGTGGTTCTCGTACACATGGGCATCGCCGATGAAGTAGGTGAACCAGCGCGGGGTGTAGCCGGTCAGGCGACCGAACAGCGACAGCAACGCGGCGCCTTCGGTGAGGTTGAACGGCGTGCCCAGCCCCAGGTCGTTGGAGCGGATGTAGAGGGTCAGGGAGATTTCCTTGGTCTCGACATTGGGGTGGAACTGGTACAGCAGATGGCACGGCGGCAGGGCCATTTCATCGAGCTGGGCGCAGTTCCAGCCGTGGAACAGGATGCGCCGGCTGCCTGGATCGTTGGCGATGGTGTCCAGGCACTGGCGCACCTGGTCGATGGCCTTGTAGAGGATGACGAACGCCTGGCCGTCTTCCTCGTCCTGGGCAATCTTGCGAAAGCCTTGCTTCTCAGCCATCTCGATGGCGGCCGGGTTGCTCAGCGGCACGCGCTTGTAACCTGGCCACTGGCGCCACTGCACACCGTAGATCTCGCCGAGGTCGTCATGCCCCTGGCGGAACGGGTTGGCCAGCCACTGGGCGTTCTCGTTGGCGTTCTGGTCCCAGACCTTGCAGCCCAGTTCGCGGAACTCACCGGCGTTCTTCACCCCACGCAGGAAGCCGACCATCTCGCCAATCGCCGACTTGAACGCCAGCTTGCGGGTGGTGATGGCCGGGAAGCCCTTCTGCAGGTCGAAGCGCAGCATGGCGCCGGGCAGGCTGATGGTGCGGATGCCGGTACGGTTACCCTGCAGGGTACCGTTTTCGATAACGTCGCGGACCAGATCTAGATACTGTTTCATGGCTTACCTGTAACAAGAACGGCAGGGGGATCGCCCCTGCCGTGAAAATCAGACGGTGGCCTTGGCCGTTGGTTTACGGTTGTAGGCCCACCAGATCAAGAAGATGCCCGCAGCGATCATCGGCACGCAGAGCAACTGACCCATGGTCAACCAGCCGAAGGCAATGTAGCCAAGCTGGGCATCGGGTACCCGCACGAATTCGACGATGAAGCGGAAGATGCCGTAGAACAGCGCGAACATGCCGGAAACGGCCATGGTCGGGCGCGGCTTGCGCGAGTACAGCCAAAGGATGACGAATAATGCCACACCTTCCAGGGCGAACTGGTACAGCTGCGACGGGTGACGCGGCAACTGCGCCGGGTCGCTGAACGGCGGGAAGACCATCGCCCAAGGCACATCGGTGGCCTTGCCCCACAGCTCGGCATTGATGAAGTTGCCAATGCGCCCGGCCCCCAGACCAATCGGCACCAACGGGGCGACGAAGTCCATCAGCTCGAAGAACGACTTGTTGTTGCGCTTGCCGAACCACAGCGCCGCCAGCATCACGCCGATGAAGCCGCCGTGGAACGACATGCCGCCTTTCCACACTTCGAAGATCAGCGTCGGGTTGGCCAGGTAGGCGTGCAGGTCATAGAACAGCACGTAGCCCAGGCGTCCACCGACGATCACCCCCATCGACAACCAGAACACCAGGTCGGAGAGTTTCTCCCGACTCCAGGTGGCATCGAAGCGGTTCAGCCGGCGCGAGGCCAACAGCCAGGCGCCGCCGATGCCGATCAGGTACATCAGGCCGTACCAGTGAATTTTCAGCGGCCCGAGCGCTACGGCGACGGGGTCGATCTGCGGGTAAGGCAGCATTGCGGTTCCTCTCGATCAAATCAGGAAGCTAAGCCCGACGCAAAACAGCAGCGCGGCGAACAGACGTTTAAGCAGGCGCGGCGACAGCTTGTGCGCCAGCCTCGCGCCGTAGCGGGCGAAGAACATGCTGGTCACGGCGATGCCGAGCAGCGCCGGCAGGTACACATAGCCCAGGCTGTGCGCCGGCAGGTGGCTTTCGTGCCAGCCCAGCAGCATGAAGCTCAAGGCGCTGGCCAGGGCGATCGGCAGGCCACAGGCCGAGGACGTTGCCACCGCCTGCTGCATGGGCAGGCTGCGCCAGGTCAGGAACGGCACGGTCAGCGAGCCACCACCGATACCGAAGATCGCCGAGGCCCAGCCGATCACCACGCCGGCGCCGGTTAACCCAGGTTTGCCAGGGATGCCGCGACTGGCCTTGGGCTTGAGGTCCAGGGCCATCTGCACGGCGATCACCAGGGCGAACACGCCAATGATCTTCTGCAGCATCGGCCCCTGGATCAGCGAGGCGGTCTTGGCACCGATGCCGGCACCAATGAGGATGCCCAGGGTCATCCAGGCGAAGATCGGCCAGCGCACCGCGCCCTTGCGCTGATGCTCACGCACGGCATTGATCGAGGTGAAGACGATGGTCGCCAGTGAGGTGCCCACGGCCAGGTGGGTCAGCACCGAGGGATCGAAGCCTTGCAAGGTGAAACTGAACACCAGCACCGGCACGATGATGATCCCGCCGCCCACGCCGAACAGCCCGGCCAGGACGCCGGCGCAAGCGCCCAGCAGCAGATAGAGTACGAACTCCATTCGTCGACCCCTTGAAATTCAATCCGGCATGGTAACGGAAGCCGGGGTCTGGGCTCTAGTGAACTCTATGACAGACACTGGTGAACACGGTGACAGGATGGATCAACCGCCCCCCAGTGGGTAGAGTGAGGCAAAACACAGAGGCCAACCTATGTGCCTGATCGTATTTGCCTGGCGGCCGGGGCACGCCCTGCCGCTGATCGTCGCGGCTAACCGCGATGAGTTCCACGCCCGCCCGACACAAGCGCTGGCGGCCTGGGAAGATGCGCCAGGCGTCTATGCCGGGCGCGACCTGGAAGCGGGCGGGACCTGGCTGGGTGTCGGGCCGGGCGGGCGCTTTGCGGCTTTGACCAATATCCGCGACCCACGCCAGCCGCTTGGCCCGCGCTCGCGTGGCGAACTGGTGGCGGCGTACTTGCGAGGGGACCTGGCGGTCGAGGCTTACCTGGATCAGGTGGCCAGCAGCAGCGCCCAGTATTCAGGGTTCAATCTGTTGGTGGGCGATGCTGAGCGGCTGGGCTACTTGCACGCACATGAGCCCGCGCCGCGCCTGCTGGAGCCTGGGGTGTACGGGCTGTCCAACGCAGGGCTGGATACGCCATGGCCGAAGCTGGTGAAAACCCGTGAGGGGCTGGCGCGGTTACTGGATGATCCTGATCCACGGCAGCTGCTGGGCTTGCTTGCCGATGGCGAACCTGCGGCGGATGCCGAGCTGCCGGACACCGGGGTTGGCTTGGCGACCGAGCGGCTGTTGTCCAGTGCGTTTATCGCCAGCCAGAACTACGGGACACGGGCGAGTACGGTGCTGATTGTCGATAAGCAGGGCCGGCGGCGGATGGTCGAGCGCAGCTTTGGGCCGTTTGGCGGGCATCTGGGGGAAGTCGAGCTGACAATCTGAGACCCCAGCGAGGTATGTGCTGGTTGGGAGCGGGCTGCGTGGGAGCGGGCTTGCCCCGCGATAGCGTCGTTGAACCCACTTGAAGCTATCGCGGGGCAAGCCCGCTCCCACGAGTCGATGTCTTTCCAGGCTGATTCAGAGGGTCTTGTTCGCCCCAGGCCCGATCATCCGCGCCAGCCCCAGGTTCTTCAGCGCCAGCTGCAGTGAGCTGTGGATAACTTGCGGGTTGTCATGGCTCATGGCATCGGCGAGTAATTCCTTGGCCTTGCTCATGTTGACCTGGCGCAGCATCCACTTCACCTTCGGCAGGTTGGTGGCGTTCATCGACAGGCTGTCGAAGCCCATCGCCATCAGCAGGATGGCCGCCGCCGGATCACCGGCCATCTCGCCGCAGATACTCACCGGCTTGCCCTCGGCATGGGCATCACGGACCACGGTCTGCACCGCCTGCAACACCGCGGGGTGCAGGTAGTCATACAAATCGGCAACCCGCGGGTTGTTGCGGTCGACCGCCAGCAGGTACTGGGTCAGGTCGTTGGAACCGACCGAAAGGAAATCCACCTGCCGCGCCAGCTCCTTGGTCTGGTACACCGCAGCCGGAATCTCGACCATCACCCCAACCGGTGGCATCGGCACGTCGGTGCCCTCGTCGCGCACCTCGCCCCAGGCCCGGTGGATCAGGTGCAGTGCCTCTTCCAGCTCATGAATGCCGGAAATCATCGGCAGCAGGATGCGCAGGTTGTTCAGGCCTTCGCTGGCCTTGAGCATTGCGCGGGTCTGCACCAGGAAGATTTCCGGGTGGTCCAGCGTCACGCGGATACCGCGCCAGCCGAGGAAGGGGTTTTCTTCCTTGATCGGGAAGTACGACAGCGATTTGTCACCGCCGATATCCAGGGTACGCATGGTCACCGGCAGCGGATGGAACGCCGCCAGTTGTTCGCGGTAGATCGCAAGCTGTTCTTTTTCGCTGGGGAAGCGCTGGTTGATCATGAACGGCACTTCGGTGCGGTACAGGCCAACGCCTTCGGCGCCGCGCTGCTGGGCGCGGGCGACATCGGCGAGCAAGCCAGTGTTGACCCACAGCGGCATGCGGTGGCCGTCCGGGGTCACGCAAGGCAGCTCGCGCAGCGCGTCCAGGCCCTGGGCCAGCTGGCGCTCCTCCTCGACGACGTCGCTGTACTGCTTGCGCAGCACGTCGCTGGGGTTGGTGAACACCTCGCCCTTGTAGCCGTCGACGATCATCTCGATGCCGTCGACCTTCGAATACGGCAGGTCGACCAGGCCCATGACCGTCGGTATACCCATCGCCCGGGCCAGAATCGCCACGTGCGAGTTACCCGAGCCGAGTACCGAAACCAGGCCCGCCAGCTTGCCTTCCGGCACTTCGCCGAGCATCGCCGGGGTCAGCTCTTCGCTGACCAGGATGGTGTTTTCGGCGTACACCAGCGACTGCGAGCGGGCCTCTTGCAGGTAGGCCAGCAGGCGCCGGCCGAGGTCTTTGACGTCCGAGGCGCGCTCACGCAGGTAGTCGTCGTCCATCAGTTCGAAGCGATTGACGTGCTCGCCCACCACTTGGCGCAGCGCGCCCTGGGCCCATTGGCCGGTCTTGATGACTTCGACCACTTCGCCACCCAGGGCGGCGTCTTCGAGCATCATCAGGTACACGTCGAACAACGCCCGCTCTTCCGGGCGCAGCTGGGTGGCGAGCTTGGCCGACAGCTTGCGCATGTCGGCGCGCACGCCTTCCAGGGCGTTGTTGAACAGTTTCAATTCGGCGTCGATGTCATCGACGGCTTTATCAGGCACCACTTCCAGGTCGGCCGGCGGCAACATGACCACGGCGCGGCCGACCGCAGCGCCGGGCGAACCCGGCACGCCGACGAAGCGCGCCTCCTGGATGCCCTTGCCCTGGCGGCCCAGGCCGCGAATCGAGCCGGTCGCCTCGGCATGGGCGATGACCCCGGCGAGCTGAGCGCTCATGGTGACTAGAAACGCTTCTTCACCTTCATCGAACTGGCGGCGCTCCTTCTGCTGGATGACCAATACCCCGACCACTCGCCGGTGGTGGATAATCGGTGCGCCGAGGAAGGAGGCGAAGCGCTCTTCGCCGGTTTCGGCAAAGTACCGGTAACGCGGGTGATCGGCGGCATTTTCCAGGTTCAGCGGCTCTTCGCGGGTGCCGACCAGGCCGACCAGGCCCTCGTTGGGCGCCATGCTGACCTTGCCGATCGAGCGCTTGTTCAGACCCTCGGTGGCCATCAGCACGAAGCGGTTGGTTTCCGGGTCGAGCAGGTAGACCGAGCAGACCTGGCTGCCCATGGCTTCCTTGACGCGCAAGACAATGATCCCCAACGCCGTCTTGAGATCTTTGGCGGAGTTCACTTCCTGGACGATCTTGCGCAGCGTATTGAGCATGGCTCGGGGTCGAACTCCGTCGTCAGTCGCGCGTCAGCAGGCGCGGTGCTAGCTCTTTCAGGGCGCGACGGTAGACCTCGCGCTTGAATGTCACCACCTGGCCCAGCGGATACCAATAGCTGACCCAGCGCCAGCCGTCGAATTCCGGTTTACCGGTCAGGTCCATCCGTACCCGCTGCTCGTTGGTGACCAGGCGCAGCAGGAACCATTTCTGTTTCTGGCCGATGCACAGCGGCTGGCTGTGGGTCCGCACCAGACGCTGGGGTAAACGATAACGCAACCAGCCACGGGTGCAGGCAAGAATTTCCACATCGTCGCGCTCAAGGCCGACTTCTTCATTCAGCTCGCGGTACAGGGCGTCTTCTGGCGTTTCGTCGGGGTTGATGCCCCCCTGGGGAAACTGCCAGGCATCCTGGTTGATCCGCCGAGCCCATAGCACCTGCCCGGCATCATTGGTCAGAATGATGCCGACATTAGGGCGAAAACCATCCGGGTCGATCACGGCAGCAACCTCGCAAACGCATGTCACCGCATTGTTCCACAAAGCTCACAAGCGCAGCAACGCGCCCGCCAAGCTTATGTGCAGCGAGGTGAAAACTCCGTATTCTGCGGGGCCACCCTGTGCCTTAAGCGAGTGACCGTGATGCGCCTGGCTTTATTCGACCTGGACAATACCCTCCTCGGCGGCGACAGCGATCACGCCTGGGGTGACTACCTGTGCGAACGGGGCATTCTTGACCCTGTCACCTATAAGCAGCGCAACGATGCGTTCTACCAGGATTACCTCAACGGCACCCTGGACCTACAGGCCTACCTGGCCTTCTCGATGGAAATCTTCGCCGCCACCGAACCGGCCCAGCTCGATCAATGGCACCGCGAATTCATGCGCGACTGCATCGAGCCGATCATCCTGCCCAAGGCCCTGGCCCTGCTGCGCCAGCACCGCGAGGCGGGCGACAAACTGGTCATCATCACCGCGACCAACCGCTTCGTGACCGCCCCCATTGCCCGGCGCCTGGGTGTGCGCACCCTGCTGGCCACCGAGTGCGAACGCGAGGGCGAGCGCTACACCGGGCGTAGTACCGATATACCGTGCTTTCGTGAAGGCAAAGTGACGCGACTCAAGCGCTGGATGCTGGAGAACGGCTATGACCTGGAGGGCAGCTACTTCTATAGCGACTCGATGAACGATGTGCCGCTACTGGAGCAGGTGACGCATGCAGTGGCGGTAGACCCAGACCCAAAGCTGCGCGCCCATGCCCAGCAGCGTGGCTGGCAGGTTATTTCCCTGCGCGATTGATCACAGCTATCGCGGGGCAAGCCCACTGCCACGCGGGTTACGAAGGTTGCGTGGGAGCGGGCTTGCCCCGCGATCGGCTACAACCTCAGACTGGCTTGGCGCCCATCAGCCCCGCGATGGACAAAAAACACACACCACTGAACACCGCCAACGCCAGGGTAAAGCGCAGCCCAGTAGGCTCAGCCCGACGCAGCCGGTTCAGCCGCACCAGCAACCACCAGGCACTGAACGCGCCAAAGGTATAGATGACGCTGGAGGCCAACACCCAGGTCTGTCCCAGCGGCCAACCGATCAGGTGCACCAGCCACCAGCCGGTGAACGGCATGCTCAGCAGGCACACGCCCATCAACAGCCAGACGAACAGCAGCGGGCGGCGCAGCAGTTGGCCGTAGACCGTGGCGTCACCGCGCCGACGTGCACGCCAGGTCCAGATCGCCAGGCCCAGGGCGCTGGCGAGCAGCAGCACGGTGGCGATGATGTGGGCAGCCTTGAGGGTAGTCAGGTATTCCATTCTTGAGTCCTTGGTTGGGCTTGCGGGCCTCATCGCGGGGCAAGCCCGCTCCCACGATAGCGCTCCCACGTTACACAGGCTTGGCGTGGGAGCGGGCTTGCCTTGCGATGAGGCCTTTGAAACCTAGCTTAGCCCCTCAGCCCAAAAACAGCCGGTAAGCCGGGTTCTCGGTCTCGTCCCAATACGGATAGCCGATCTTGGCCAATGCCGCTGGCACCAGGTGACGCTCGTCTTCCGGCACTTGCAGCCCTGCCACCACCCGCCCATCGGCAGCACCATGGTTGCGGTAATGGAACATCGAGATATTCCAGCGCCCACCGAGCTTGTTGAGGAAGTTGAACAACGCCCCCGGCCGCTCGGGGAATTCGAAGCGCAGCACGATCTCATCACTGGCGCCCGCCGAATGCCCACCGACCATGTGGCGAATGTGCAATTTGGCCAGTTCGTTGTCGGTCAGGTCGGTAACCGGGAAGCCTTGCTCGATCAACTGCTGAACCAACATAGCCCGCGGGTCATTCTCCGGATGGGTCTGCACGCCGACGAAGATGTGCGCCTCGTCCGAAGTGTGCTTGCGGTAGTTGAACTCAGTGATCTGGCGTTTGCCGATGGCTTCGCAGAAGGCCTTGAAGCTGCCCGGACGCTCCGGAATGGTCACGGCAATGATCGCCTCGCGCTTTTCGCCCAACTCGGCGCGCTCGGCAACGTGACGCAGGCGGTCGAAGTTGACGTTGGCGCCCGAGTCGATAGCCACCAGGGTATGCCCGGTCACGCCGGTCATCTCGACGTACTTCTTGATCCCAGCAACGCCCAAAGCGCCAGCAGGTTCGGTGATCGAGCGGGTATCGTCGTAGATATCCTTGATTGCCGCACAGATCTCGTCAGTACTAACGGTAACCACTTCATCGACATGGAGCTTGCAGATATCAAACGTGTGCTGGCCGATCTGCGCCACCGCCACGCCATCGGCGAACAGCCCGACTTGCGGCAGGACCACCCGCTCACCAGCGGCCATAGCCGCTTGCAGGCAATTGGAGTCGTCTGGCTCGACGCCGATTACCTTGATTTCCGGGCGCAGGTATTTGACGTAGGCAGCGATACCGGCGATCAGCCCACCGCCGCCGACCGGGACGAAGATCGCGTCCAGCCGGCCTGGGTGCTGCCGCAGGATTTCCATGGCCACGGTGCCCTGCCCAGCGATGGTGTGCGGGTCATCGTAGGGGTGGATGTAGACGAAGCCTTTTTCCTCGACCAGCTTCAACGAATAGGCCAGTGCCTCGGGGAACGAGTCGCCATGCAGCACGACCTTGCCGCCGCGCGAGCGCACCCCTTCGATCTTGATCTCGGGGGTGGTCTTGGGCATCACGATGGTGGCCTTGATGCCCAGCTCGCGGGCCGCCAGGGCAACGCCCTGGGCATGGTTGCCGGCCGAGGCAGTGACCACGCCACGGCCCAGTTCTTCCGGGCTCAGCTGGGCCAGCTTGTTGTACGCCCCGCGGATCTTGAACGAGAACACCGGCTGCAGGTCTTCGCGCTTGAGCAGGACCTGGTTGCCCAGGCGTTTGCTCAGCTGGCCGGCGCTGTGCAGCGGGGTTTCGACGGCGACGTCGTAGACGCGCGAGGTGAGGATCTTCTTGACGTACTGTTCGAGCATCGGGAAAGCATCACTGGGCCGCGGGACAAGGCCTGCGAGTCTACCCCAGCGCTACGTCGGCGGACCACAGCAAAGCCGAGGTTTTGCCGGCGCTTGCCGCTATACTATGCGCCTCTCGAAACTCCCCAGCCCCACTCGGAGCCCGCATGACCCAGGACCAACTCAAACAGGCCGTCGCCCAGGCCGCTGTCGATTTCATTCTGCCCAAGCTGGATGATAAAAGCGTTGTCGGCGTCGGCACCGGTTCGACCGCCAACTACTTCATCGACGCCCTGGCTCAGCACAAGACGGCGTTTGACGGCGCGGTCGCCAGCTCCGAAGCCACTGCCCAGCGCCTGAAGGGCCATGGCATTCCGGTGTACGAGTTGAACACGGTCAGCGAACTGGAGTTCTACGTCGATGGCGCCGACGAGAGCGACGCGCACCTGAACTTGATCAAGGGCGGTGGCGCGGCCCTGACCCGCGAGAAGATCGTTGCGGCCGTGGCCAAGACCTTCATCTGCATCGCTGACGGCAGCAAGCTGGTGCCGGTACTCGGCGCTTTCCCGCTGCCAGTCGAGGTGATCCCGATGGCGCGCAGCCATGTCGCCCGTCAGTTGGTCAAACTCGGTGGGGATCCGGTGTACCGCGAGGGTGTGGTGACCGACAACGGTAACGTGATCCTGGATGTGTATAACCTGCAGATCACCAACCCGGTGGAGCTGGAAAGCCAGATCAATGCGATCGTGGGTGTGGTGACCAATGGCCTGTTCGCGGCGCGTCCGGCGGATTTGCTGTTGCTGGGCACTGCTGAAGGCGTGAAGAGCCTCAAGGCCGAGTAATGTCTGCGAGGGCTTCGCCCTCGTTCGCGGGCAAGCCCGCTCCCACAGGGTTAGCAGTGTTCTCTGTGGGAGCGGGTTTGCCCCGCGATAGAGCCCTCAAGGGCAATCACTCAGCCGGCTGTTTGAACACATAGAACAGGTTCGGCTCGCTCACCAGGTAGATCGTCCCCGCATCATCCATGGCAATCCCTTCTGCCTGCGGCACAGTTTTCTTCAAGCCTTGATAACCCTTGCTCAACGACAAGGTGCTCAATGGCTTGCCCTTCACATCCAACTCGACCACCAAGCGCGACTCATCGGACAGCGCCAGCAAGTGCCCGCTACGCTCATCGAACTGCAAACTCGACAGATCACGCACGAACAAGCGTGAATCGCGCTTGCGATCCTGCACCACGTGCACCGCATATGGCTGCTCTGGGTTTTCATGGGGAAAGCCGTGAACCTCGTAGATCACCATTGGATCACGTTCTTTGGCGACAAACAGGCGCTTGCCCGCCGAGTCGTAGGCCAGCCCCTCGAAACCCTTGTTGCCATTGAGGCCGATGCCTAAGGTCAGCTGCTCGGCATCGTTGGCGTCGAGAAACAACGTGTCGTCATCCAGGCGAACCCGGATCAGCCGCTGCTGACGCTCGTCGGTAATCACAAAACTGTTCGAGCCGACATACTCCACCGCCTCCGGATCACCGAAGCCGGTCAGGGGCACGCGGCGCAGAATGCGCCCATCCAACGACAGCTCGATCAGCTCGGAACGCTTGTTGGTAACGCTGAACAGGGTCTTGCGCTCAGGATCGTAGGTGAGCGCCGAGATGTCATCGTCCAAGCCCTCAATCGGTTGGGCCTCAAGGACGACCTGGTAACGGCCAAGTCCAATGCCTTGCTCGGCAGGCTGCCACCAAGTCTTGAGATTGAACCAGCCGCGCTCGAACAGGCGAAACTCATGCGCCGCCAGGCCCATCACCAGCAGCGAGGACAAGCCCAGAAACAGCAGTAGCAACGGCAAGCGAAAGTAACGGCGCATGAAGGCAGACTCGGCGAAAGGGAGGCGAATCTAACCACGATCAGCTGAAGTAAAGCTTAATGCCATCACTGTCGCCTGAAGCAGACGGCCGTCAGTGCCTCTTGAAGCGATAGAACAGGTCGGGCTCGCTGACGATATACAGGGTGCCCTGGTCATCCATGGCCACACCCTCGGCACGCGGCACGCGATTGTTGAGGCCATTGAAACCGCCAAGCAGGGTCATGAAGCTGACTTGCTCGCCGTTCTCGTCCAGCTCCAGCAACATGTTCGAATCCGCCGACAAGGCCAGCAGGTGGCCGGTGCGCGGATCAACGCCCAGTGCCGACAGGTTGCGCAAATCAAGCTGATCGTTGGCCAGCGGCTGCTTGTCGCCGGTCAGCGGGCTGCGGCCATCGGTGTTCCAGGTGAACAGCTTCGGGGGCCGCTCCTCGCCGATCAGCAGGCGCTGGCGTACGGGGTCCCAAGCGATCGCCTCGAAACCTTTGTTGTCGTCGGCGGACTTACCCAAGTCATAGCGCTTGAAATCGTCGCGTTTGAGCGAAGTGGTGCTGGCGTCGACCTTGACCAGGGTGAGGTCATGGCTGCGCTCATCGACGATTGCGATCTGGCCATCTTCCAGCACCGCCACACCTTCAGGGTTGTCCCAACCCAGTAGCGGCATCTTGCGCAGGACGTCGCCATCCAGGCTCAACTCGACCAGGAACGGGTTATTGCCCATGACGGCAAACAGGGTGCGGGTATGCGGGCTGAACGCCAGGTCCGAAGCTTCGTCATCGGCCATGCCAGGCAACACTTTGGCATCGATATCGGCAATGTAGTCGGGCAGCCAGACACTTTCACTGCGCTCGGCAGTGCTTTCGAAGCGCTCTTTGAGCCACAGCTGACCGCGATCGTCCCAGTGCATGGCAACGGATAGGCCATAGCCGATGACCGCCACCACGCCCAGCACGAAAGGCCAACGCAGGAACAGGCGACGCTTGCGCGGTGGAGGAAGTGAAGCGCTGGAGGGCGTTGCCATAGAGGTAGAGATCCTGGGGTTGCCGAGTTTTCCCTAACGCCGGCGAATGGACGAAATTGCGTGCATTATCCGGATTGTTTGTGAAAAAAACGCCAATTGCTGCCAGGACAGGTGGCTCAGTCACGGCCTCTTCGCGGGCAAGCCCGCTCCCACAGATTCTTGCAGCGCTGCAAGATGCTGTGAGGGCGGTTTTACCCGCGAAGCAGGTGCGGCGGTATCAGATCAGAGCACCCGGCTCTCGAAGCGGACCACACCCGGCAGTTCCAGCACCAGCTCATCACCGACATTGAACGGCCCCACACCCGCCGGAGTACCGGTCAGAATCACATCGCCAGGCTGCAGCGAGAAATGCGAGGCAATGTGCTGGATGATCGGCACGATCGGATTGAGCATCAGCGCGCTGTTGCCATCCTGGCGCACTTCGCCGTTGATGGTCAGGCGCACCGGGATGTCCTTGAGGTCTTCGAAAGTGCCGGCAGAAACGAACGGCGGCAGCACGCAGGCGCCGTCGAAGCTCTTGGCCAGTTCCCACGGCAGGCCCTTCTCCTTGAGCTTGGCCTGCAGATCACGCAGGGTCAGGTCCAGCGCCGGGGCGAAACCGGAGATGGCATCGAGCACCTCTTCTGCCGAAGGATGGGCTGACAGCGGCTTGCCCAGCAGCACGGCGATTTCAGCTTCATAGTGCACCGAGCCACGCTCAGTCGGGATCTTGAAGCCACCTTCCAGCGGTACCACGCAACTGCCCGGTTTGATGAACAGCAGCGGCTCGGTCGGAATGGGGTTGTCCAGTTCCTTGGCATGTTCGGCGTAGTTGCGCCCGATGCACACCACTTTGCCCAGCGGGAAGTGAATGCGCGTGCCGTCTATGTACTGGTGCTGGTAACTCATGGCCGACTCCTTCTGCTTACTGCTTTTATTCAGGAGCGAAGATCTTACCCGGATTCATGATGCCGTTAGGGTCGAAAACGGCCTTTATAGCTTTCATGCAGGCGATTTCATGCGCGGAGCGGCTATAGCCCAGATAGTCGCGCTTGGTCATGCCCACGCCATGCTCGGCGGAAATCGAGCCGTTGTAGCGCTCGACGATCTCGAATACCCACTTGTTGACCTTGGCGCAGGAGGCAAAGAAGTCGTCCTTGCTCATGTCGTCGGGCTTGAGAATGTTCAGGTGCAGGTTGCCATCGCCGATATGGCCGTACCAGACCACTTCATAATCGGGGTAGTGCTGGCCGACAATCGCGTCGATATCGCGCAGGAACGCCGGCACCTTTGAGACGGTGACGGAGATGTCGTTCTTGTACGGGGTCCAGTGGGAGATGGTCTCGGAAATGTACTCGCGCAGCTTCCACAGGTTTTTCAGCTGGGTTTCGCTTTGGCTCATCACCCCGTCCAGCACCCAACCTTGCTCGACGCAATGCTCGAAGGTGGCCAAGGCATCGTTGGCTACATCTTCATTGAGGGCCTCGAATTCCAGCAGGGCATAGAACGGGCAATCGGTGTCGAACGGCGGCGGTACATCGCCACGGCCCATGACTTTGGCCAAGGCCTTGTCGGAGAAGAATTCGAATGCGGTCAGGTCAAGGCGACCCTGGAAGGCATGCAGCACCGGCATGATCGAGTCGAAGTCCGGCGTGCCCAGCACCATCGCGGTGAGGTTGCGCGGCGCGCGGTCCAGGCGCATGGTCGCTTCGACCACAAAGCCCAATGTGCCCTCGGCACCAATGAACAGCTGACGCAGGTCGTAGCCCGTGGCGTTCTTGATCAGGTCTTTGTTCAGCTCCAGCAACTCACCCTTGCCGGTAACCACTTTCAGCCCAGCGACCCAGTTGCGGGTCATGCCATAGCGAATCACCTTGATTCCGCCGGCATTGGTGCCGATATTGCCGCCAATCTGGCTGGATCCTGACGAGGCGAAATCCACCGGGTAATAAAGGCCGTTGTCTTCGGCAAACTGTTGCAGCTGACGGGTCACCACACCGGGCTGGCAAACCACCGTGCGGTCGAATTCATTGAAAGCCAGAATCTGGTTCATGTAATCGAACGCGACGACCACTTCACCATTGGCCGCCACCGCACCCGCCGAGAGCCCCGTTCGTCCGCCAGAGGGCACCAGTGCTACCTTGTGCTTATTAGCCCAGGCGACGATAGCCTGCACCTGTTCGGTGGTCTTGGGCAGCACAATGGCGCTGGGCGCGGGAGGGTAATGCTTGGTCCAGTCCTTGCCGTAAGCCTCGAGCGAAGCGGGATCGGTAAGGACCTTGCCAGGGTCGACCAGGGTCATCAGCTCATCAATTACCGCAGGGTGGGTCATCGCTGGAACTCTCGACTTATTCATAGTCACCCTGAGCACTCTTCACCTGTCGGTATGGGCTCAGATTGTGTCGCGTATGCTAGCATAGCCCTCCCGCTGTTCGTGCTAAGGCCGACGCCGCGCCGCTTTACCCCCTCGCCATTTTTTCTCCGGGATACAGGTTTACGCAGATGAGCAAGACTTCTCTCGACAAGAGCAAGATCCGGTTCCTTCTTCTTGAAGGTGTGCACCAGAACGCGGTCGATACCCTCAAGGCTGCCGGCTACACCAACATCGAGTACCTCACGGGTTCCTTGCCAGAAGCAGAGCTCAAGGAAAAGATCGCCGACGCCCACTTCATCGGCATCCGCTCGCGCACCCAGCTGACTGACGAGATCTTCGACTGCGCGAAGAAACTGGTCGCGGTCGGCTGCTTCTGCATCGGCACCAACCAGGTCGACCTGGAAGCGGCCCGCGAGCGCGGCATTGCCGTGTTCAACGCCCCTTACTCGAATACCCGCTCGGTGGCCGAACTGGTGCTGGCCGAGGCCATCCTGCTGCTGCGCGGCATCCCTGAGAAGAATGCCTCGTGCCACCGTGGCGGCTGGATCAAGAGCGCGGCCAACTCGTTCGAAATCCGTGGCAAGAAGCTGGGCATCGTCGGCTACGGCTCGATCGGCACCCAACTGTCGGTCCTGGCCGAGAGCCTGGGCATGCAGGTGTACTTCTTCGACCCACTGACCAAGCTGCCACTGGGTAACGCCACTCAGGTCGCCAGCCTGAACGAGCTGCTGGGCCTGGCCGACATCGTCTCGCTGCACGTGCCTGAGCTGCCATCCACCCAGTGGATGATCGGCGAGAAGGAAATCCGCGCGATGAAGAAGGGCGCGATCCTGATCAACGCCGCCCGTGGCACTGTGGTCGAGCTGGACCACCTGGCCGCCGCGATCAAGGACAAGCACCTGATCGGCGCTGCCATCGACGTATTCCCAGTCGAGCCGCGCTCCAACGACGAAGAGTTCGAAAGCCCGCTGCGCGGCCTGGACAACGTGATCCTGACCCCGCACATCGGTGGCTCCACCGCCGAAGCACAGGCCAACATTGGCCTGGAAGTGGCCGAGAAGCTGGTCAAGTACAGCGACAACGGTACTTCCGTGTCGTCGGTCAACTTCCCGGAAGTGGCCCTGCCGGCTCACCCAGGCAAACACCGCCTGCTGCACATCCACCAAAACATCCCGGGTGTGCTCAGCGAGATCAACAAAGTGTTCGCCGAGAACGGTATCAACATCTCCGGTCAGTTCCTGCAGACCAACGAGAAAGTGGGTTACGTGGTCATCGACGTAGATGCCGAATACTCGGACCTGGCCCAAGAGAAACTGCAGCACGTCAAGGGCACTATTCGCTCGCGCGTATTGTTCTAAGTTGTCTGGCTGGATGAAAAAGGGAGGCCCTGGTGGCCTCCCTTTTTTCGTTGGGTCAGTTGCGGCGCATGGACTGGCGTGGGAGCGGGCTTGCCCGGCGATGAGGCGATAACCGCCCCAGCCAATCCTGTTAGATGCGCATTACTTGACCGTAACAGTGATCTTCTGCGACTCAACGCCCGGTTTGAACGGCACGTGATACTGGTCACCCAGCACCAGCTGCAGGGTGTGCTTGCCCGGCGTCAGGGTGATGGTGGCTTCTGTCTGCGCCTTGCCGAAGTGCAGCACCTGCGGCCCAGCCGGCAGCGGCGCGTTGTTCTCTGGCATCAGGCTAGTCGGCAGCGGCATGTCCTTGGCCGGTTCTTTGTCGACATCCACCAGCAAGTGGTGATGGCCGCTGTGCGGGGTCTGGTCGCCCGCAGGTTTAAGCTCCATGCCCTCGATACCGAATTTGACGGTGAAGGTCTTGTCGACCGTAGCGCCATCGGCGGGGGAAACGATGAAGACCTTGGCGCCCGTCGGCGGCTCCTGGCTCTTGAGGGCATCTGCGGCACTGGCAAACAGCGACGCCCCCATCAGCAGACCGGCAACCGCAGCACGCGAAAATAGGCTGTTCATTCACTTCTCCTGTGATTCACTTCAATAACCGCTACCGATAAACGGAAGGCAGCGGAAGTTCAACATAGACCAATTGTGGCCAAAGGTGTCTAAAACCCACGTTATAAAAAAATCAGGGCAGACTAAAACATTAATCGGGACACACGGTCATAGCCTGCGTTCGACCGAGGCAAGACAGAAAGCCGCGGCGAATGAAATTCACCTGCCGAACCAGAAGGGGCTCTCATGCGTTTGACCATTGGCGTACTGCTGGCAGTACTGATCACTCCGTTGGCTCAGGCCGAGCTGATAGACGAAATCAACGACCGGGGCGAACTGCGCATTGCCGTACAAGCCGACACACCGCCCTATGCGTTCAAGGACGCAGAGCACCTGACCGGGTTCGATATCGAATTGGGCCAGGCCCTGGCCAAGGAGCTGGACCTGCGCGCCGAGTTCATCGAGGCGCCGGCCGAAGAGGTGTTGCCGGGTGTGGAAAGCGGCAAGTTCGACATTGCCCTGAACCAAATGAGTGTCGAGCAGAAGGTCGAAGGGGCCTTGGATGTCAGCCAATCGTTTGGCAAAGCCAAGCTGGTTATTCCCTTCCAGAAAGACAACCCGGCGTTCGAGAGCTCAGTGAACAACGCATTGCAGCGGATCAAGGATGACGGACGCTTGGCGGCGCTGGAGAAAAAATGGCTTGAGGGCGGCGAGCAGGCTACGGCAGGTCAGTGACGCCCTCATCGCGGGGCAAGCCCGCTCCCACGCTGTCAGCAGTGGGCCCTCACTCGGGGGAGCGGGCTCGCCCCGCGATGAGGCCGGCACCTTCAGCGCGCTAATGTCTGAACAGCCTGCTCCGCCTGATCCAGTTCCATCTCATTGAACACCAACACTCCCTCGCGCCGCAGCAGCGCGGTGGTCACCCCTTCGCCCGGCACCTTCACCCCACTGAAGCTGCCATCGTAGGTCAAGCGGTTACCGCACGAAGGGCTGCCAGACTTGAGCACCGCCACCCGGATGCCATGCCGTCGAACCAACGCCAGGGCCAGCTGAGCACCCGCCAGAAACGCCTCGCTGACATCCTCACCCGACACCGCGATCACTCGCGCCCGACCGGCAAGTACCTGCGCGCCCTGCCCGCCCGGAATCTCCGCCGGCGGACGCGGGGTTGGCAGCCCACCGGCCACCTCTGGACACAACGGCACTACCCGGCCCTCGGCCTGCCAGCGTTGCAGCAAATCCGGATGGCCGCTAGCGCGCCCGTCATAGCGAACCGGCTGGCCGAGCAGGCAAGCGCTGACCAGCACCTTGGCGCACTCAGAACGGCTCATTGCCACGTCGCCGGAACCAGCCGGTCAAGGACAGTCGATCTCGCCTGGCTGCCAATACTTCGTGGGGGATATCCCCGGAAAGGAACACCACCAGGGTGCCCGCCGTAGGCTGCACATCGCGCACCACCTCATCGGCAAGGAACATGCGCAGCTCGCCACCATCGCCGGGCTGCCAGTTTTCATTGAGGTAAAACACCGCCGAGACCGCCCGTCGATCGTCATCACGGAAGCGATCCAGGTGCCGGCGGTAGAAGGCCCCTGGTGGATACAGGGCGAAGTGGCACTCATAGTCCTCAAGACCGATGAACAACCCCTGGTTGATCGCCAGGCGTAGCTCATCCATGGCATCGAGATACTGATCGCAGACGTCAGACTCGCCCGGGTCGAGCCATAAGATGTGATCGCCACGGATCGCCTCGCGAACCTCTTGGGCAGCGCCGCGCCCAACCCCGGCGGGGTTGAGTTCGCCTTCGGCAGCGCGGCGTCGGCATTCGGTCGCCAGTGCGCGAACCAGGTCGGCAGGCAGGAAGTTGGCCTGCTCAGACCAGCCACGGGTGGCCAGGTCATCGACAACAGCCGACAGCATGGGAGATTCGAGAGTATTGTGCATGGCGCATCATATCCATTCGCCCTGCCCCCCTCCAGCGCCACTTGGCTGACGTTCGTCATTGCGTCTCGACAAACTCACGCCACGCCACGGACAATAGCGCACTGCCGACAGGAGTCCTGAATGCGCCGTTTGTTTTCCCTGCTCTTGCTGATGATCTGCACCATGCCTGTCTGGGCAGACACCCTCGATCAGCTGTACAAGGCCGCCGGCTGGCCCGACCAGCGCGCCCATTTCACCGATGCCGTGAGCGCCGCCCAACAGCGCTACCGCAATAGCCTGCCGCCTGCGGTTTACCAGGCGTTGGTGAGCAACAGCAACCAACGCTTCCAGGCCCAGGCCATGGACCAACGGGCCCAGGCCCAGCTGCGCAGCAACCTGAGCAATCCGGCGCCCGCCCTGGCCTTCTTCCAGTCGCCGCTGGGGCGCAAGGTGGTGGCCGCCGAGCTGCTGGCCACACGCAAGGACCAGTTGGCGAAAAACGCCAAGGGCCTGCCGAAGATCCAGGCCAGTGACACTCGTCAGTTGATCATCGGCCACCTGGCCCAGGCCCTGCCGGCCCGCGAAGCCGGCGCTGAGGTCAGCCTGGCGATTGCCGGGGTCGCCGCCGACAGCCTGAGCTCGATGATTCCCGGCCTATTTGGCGCAGGGCAAGCCCAGGGCCTGCTCGACGGCCAGCGCCAGCGGCTGATGAACCAGATCGGCGAAGACCTCAACAACACCCTGCTGTACGTTTACCGCGACCTGAGCGATGCCGAGCTGGAACAGTTCTCGACCTTCGCCGAATCGGCAGAGGGCCAGGCCTACTACAAGGCCGCGCTGGCCGCAGTACGCGCTGGCCTGGCGGTTGGCCAGAGCGCCAACGACCTCAAGTGATCAGCCAAGGCGCTGATCGATGAAGTCGAAGTAGCGTTGACGAATGGCCGGCAGCTCGTTGGCCAGATGATGCCGCGCCTCAGGCAGCATCAGGATTTGCGGCTCAGCGAACTTGGCCTTGAGCACCTTGAGGTTGTAGGGCCAGTCGACCGTACCATCGGCCTCACCTTGCACGATCAACGGCCGCCGCGCACTGCGCGGCGCGGCCTCGATGCGTTTGACCCAAGCCATCAGCGCCCCGACCCAGGCCGTGGGCAGACGGCGAGGCTGCAGCGGGTCGGCTTGCAGAAATGGCAGGAACGCCGGGTCGTTGCTGTTCTCGCTGAAACGCCGCTCGATGCCGTTGACGAAGTGACGCAGCACCCGATAACTGAGCTTCGACCAGCGCCAGGACTGTGGCCGTACCAGCGGCGCCAGCAGGATGACCTGGCCATCCACCGGGCTGCGCTCGCCGCTGTAGAGCAAATGATCGACCGCAATCGCGCCGCCGGTACTCTGCCCGCACAAGTGCCAAGGCCGCGGCAGATCAAGGCCCCGCGCTTGCTCGAACAAGGCGTCCAAGGTCTGCTGGTAGAGGGCAAAATCAGTGATGCTGGCCCGCTCGCCGCTCGATAGCCCGTGCCCTGGCAGGTCGCAACTGATCACCGCGTAGCCCTGGCCCAGTGCCCATTCGATCACGTGGCGATACAGCCCCATATGGTCGTAGTAGCCGTGCAGCAGCAACAGCGTCGCCACCGGTTGCAGCGGCAGCCAGACCTGCCCGACCAGTTCGAAGCCTCCGGCATTGAAGCCCCCCAACCAGCTCTGCACCGGCAGGTCCAGGCCATAGAAGCGCTGATACTCCAAGGCCTGCGTCGATAACGGATGGCGCTCGGTCAAGGGGGCCAGACTGGCACGCAGCAGGTCGGGATGCAGTGAAGCGGGCATGGGGTAAATCCACAGCGATATTGACCTGTGATATTCAGCTTATGCTCGCGACATGGCAAGCTGAGCGCCCCTTAACAGATACCACCGCTCCTACAGGGTTCTGCGGCGGCCACTGGTCTACGGACAACCCATGCCGACACGATCCATCAAGATGCTGCTGGGCACGCTCACGGCACTACTCTGCGCCGCCGTTGTGTGGTGGGCCTACGACAGCTTCCAATCTCGCTACCTGCGCCCCTTCGACAATCAAACCACCCTGTTCGACGGCAGCCCGCTACGCCTGCCCGCCGAACTCGCCGGACCTGGACCGATTCGCGTGGTGCACTTCTGGGATCCGGCCTGCCCGTGCAACGTCGGCAACCAGCAGCACCTGAGCGAACTGATCGAGCATTTCACACCGCTGGGGGTCAACTTTCATCTCGTGCAAAGGCCGGGCAGCCAGGGTCAGCTGCCCGCCGACCTTGCTCGTCTGCAGTTGATTGCCAACCTCCCAGGCAACGAGCAACTACCCGCCAGCCCCGCCGTGGCCATCTGGGACCGTCAAGGGCGGCTGGCCTATTTCGGCCCTTACAGCGAAGGGGCGGTGTGCAATTCCAGTAACAGTTTCATCGAGCCGATCCTCAAGGCGCTGCTGGAAGGCCGCCAAGTACAGGCCTCCAACACCTTGGCCATAGGGTGTTATTGCCCCTGGCAAATAGCGCCGACGCAATAAATATGTACCGCATTAGCGGCTCAAGGCAGACCAAGCTTAGGAATCTCCAAAACGAGGAGAACTGTATGGCTAGCCAACGCTTCAGCAACCTGTCCCCCGCCAGTGCAAACCAGGATCGCTCTCGGGCAAATCAAAACGAAAGACAGCAGTCTCGAATCAACCGGCAATTTGAGCAGAGCAACCAAAAGCTCCAGCAACTGGTTGCCACTCAGAAGCAATACATAGACGCCCGTTCAATGTTGGCGAACCTGCTCAGATCCCTCGACGACCCCGCTCACTTCGCTGGCGAGCCCGAGCGGCAAATCTCCGACCTGATCAAGGCCCGCACCAGCCTGCGTGAACTAGCGTTCCAAACTGCGTTGCGCGCGCAACTATTGCAGAGTGAACCCGCCAGCATCGATTTAGCCTTGCGTCTGCAACGGCGTCCGTTGCCGAACGATCGCAGGCAGGAGCTCACGGAGCTCAGAGCCCGAATCACCAACGTCCTCGACAATCATCTGAGCACATGGCCAAACGAGAGCGAAATGGCGGACGCGCTGCAAACCATGGCTGCACGGGCTATCAATAGTGCATTCGACCAGCAGGCCTCGCTCGCCACGCTAAGCAGCTCCGTCACCTTCAATGCCTGGACTGCCAGCACCTCTCATGCCTTGGTGCTGGCAACCTCGCGTGGCGGCATCGCCCACTTCGAATCGGTTTGGGGGCGCCTCGCTGAGTCGCTGCAAAGCCTTGCCCCGCGCCTTCGAGAGCAAGCGCTAGATACCAATGACAGGCAGGCAACCTTGATGCGCTACTCGGCGCGACTGGGCGATGGTGGGCGCATGGGCATCAGCGTACCGCTGTCATACATGACCCCAGGCACAAACCTTGCCCAACAAGCTAACCAGCTGATCGACCAAACCCTGGCTCTGCAGTTGCACATGCAGGTTGCAGCAGTTGCCGAACAGACTGAGGTGGCACTGGTAGCTACCGGCAACACGCGCGATGTGCGTGTACGCCAGGCCCTGTGGGATGCTGACCTGGGCGTCTATCGCTTCAACAGCGAAGGCCCAGGCTTGGCTAGCGTTCGGTGGCACCCGACGACACCGCCGTCCAGCCTGCCGACCATCGATCCCGAGACCGGCAACGCCATCGCACCGCCGCCAATCGACGAGGAGGTGCAAACCCACTTCCCAGGTAGCATCAGCGTGCCTCGCGAGCCGGAGATTCGCAGGGTGCTGCCAACGAGCGAAGCGCAGATCGATGACTACGTCATCACCTTCCCTGCCGACTCGGGGCTGGCGCCAATCTATCTGATCCTGCGCAATCAGCTGTAGCCCCTCGCAGCCCTGCGGCCGACACCGCAGGGCTCTTAGCTTCAGCCGCGCACCCGCGCCGGATTGCCTACGACCGTCGCCCCCGCCGGTACATCACGGGTCACCACGCTGCCAGCTCCGACCACGGCATTGTCGCCAATGGTCACGCCCGGCAGGATGATCGCCCCGCCGCCAATCCAGACATTATTGCCAATGGTCACCGGCCGTCCGCTTTCCAGCCCGGTGCGGCGCACTTCAGGGTCCATAGGGTGATCGGCAGTGTAGATCTGCACACTGGGGGCGATCTGGCAGTCGTTGCCGATGCGCACCGGCAGGACGTCGAGGATCACGCAGTTGAAGTTCATGAAGGTGTTGGCACCCACGCTGATGTTGTAGCCGTAGTCGCAGAAGAACGGCGGGCGGATAACCACCCCTTCGCCAACACCGGCAAAGTGTTCGACCAGCAATGCATGCCTACCGTCGTTGAGCAGCTCGGCGCTGTTGTTGTAGCGCTGCATCCAGTGTTTGTTGGCGATCTGCTCCGCCTGTAGCTCGGGGCAGCTGGCGTGGTAGAGCTGACCGCTGAGCATTTTCTGTTTTTCGCTTAGGGACATGGAAACTCCTTTCGGGACTATTCTCTGATCGCGAATCCGTCGATGATCGGACCACAGTTTGCCCCCGAATGCACAAGGAGTCCTGATGAAACGCAGCCTGAGCGTGTTGGCCATCGTCATCGCCGTGGCCGCTGGCGCCGGTTACTGGTACGTACAGGGCAAGCAGCCGCAGCGCACCGGCGAAGTGGTGATCAGCGGCCTGCAAGCGCCGGTCAGCGTGCGCTATGACGCCCGCGGCGTACCGCACCTGCAAGCGCAGAATGAAACCGACCTGTACCGCGCACTGGGCTATGTGCATGCCCAGGACCGGCTGTTCCAGATGGAGATCATGCGCCGCCTGGCGCGGGGTGAACTGGCCGAAGTGCTCGGCAGTAAATTACTGCCCACCGACACCCTGTTTCGCAGCCTGCGTATTCGCGAGCAGGCTGAACGCATGGTCCAGCGCCAGGACCGTCAAGGCCCGGCCTGGAAGGGCCTGCAAGCCTATCTGGATGGGGTCAACCAATGGCAGGCCAGCCACCCCAAACCCATGGAGTTCGACATCCTAGGCATCCCTGCACGCCCCTTCACCGCCGAAGACACCCTGAGCATCGCCGGCTACCTGGCCTATAGCTTTGCCGCGGCGTTTCGCACCGAGCCTGCACTGACCTACATTCGCGACCAGCTCGGTCCTGAGTACCTGAAGATCTTCGACCTTGACTGGCAGCCCGACGGCGCCCTCGCAACGCCCCTGGCCAGTGCCGATTGGCGCAGCCTGGAGCAGTTGGCGCGGCTCAGTCACGACGCGCTGGGCGAGGTAGGCATCCCGCAGTTCGAGGGCAGTAATGCCTGGGCCATATCAGGCAGCCGCACGCGCAGCGGCAGGACGCTGCTAGCGGGCGACCCCCACATCGGTTTCGCCGTGCCAGCGGTGTGGTATGAAGCCGAGCTCTCTGCCCCAGGCTTCAACTTGTATGGCTATTTCCAGGCGCTAAACCCCTTCGCGCTGCTGGGCCACAATCGCGACTTTGGCTGGAGCCTGACCATGTTCCAGAACGACGACGTCGACCTGATCGCCGAGAAGGCCAATCCGGCCAATGCCGAACAAGTCATGATCGACGGCCAGTGGCAAACGCTGCAGCAGACCCAGCAGCAGATCGCGGTCAAAGGTGACGCACCGGTGGATATCACCTTGCGTCGCTCGCCCCACGGCCCGATCGTCAATACCGTGCTGGGCGAAAACGCCGGACCTGCTCCAATCGCCATGTGGTGGGCCTTCCTGGAAACGGAAAACCCGGTGCTTGAAGGCTTCTACCAGCTCAACCGGGCCGATACCCTGGGCAAGATGCGTTTGGCGGCGGTGAAGATCCAGTCACCAGGGCTCAATCTGGTATGGGCCAACGCCCGCGGCGATATCGGTTGGTGGGCGGCAGCGCAACTGCCGATCCGTCCCGATGGGGTCAACCCGGCGTTCATTCTCGACGGCAGCAGCAGTCAGGCACAGAAGCTTGGTTTCTACCCCTTCAGCGTCAACCCGCAACAGGAAAACCCGGCGAGCGGCTACATCGTCTCGGCCAACTACCAGCCACCTGCCGCCGTGCCAGTGCCCGGCTACTACAACCTGGCCGACCGCGGCCGCCAACTCGACCGTCACCTGGCCAACCCTGAGGTGAAGTGGGACGTGGAGAATAGCCAGGCACTGCAACTGGACACCGCCAACGACTATGGCCCGCGCACTCTAGCGCCACTGCTGGCGACCCTGCGCAGCGTTGCCCAGGGCGATCAGGAGAAGGAGCTGGTTGAACAGCTGGCTGCTTGGCGCGGCGACTACCCGCTGGATTCGACCAGCGCCACGCTGTTCAACCAGTTCCTTTACGAACTCGCGTATGCAGCGTTGCATGATGAGCTGGGCGACAGCTGGTTCCCGGTGCTGATCAGCACCCGCGCCATCGACGCCGCCTTGCCGCGCCTGGCCGCCGATGCCGACTCGCCCTGGTGGAATCAGCGCGGCGCCAACCAGCGTACCGACCGCGTTGCCATCGTTCGTCAGGCCTGGGGCAAAAGCCTGGCGCACTTGCGTGAGACCTTCGGCAAGGACCCGGCCAACTGGCAATGGGGCAAGGCCCACACCCTGACGCACGGCCATCCGCTGGGAGTGAAAAAACCGCTGAATCTGTTGTTCAACGTCGGGCCGTTTGCCGCACCGGGCACCCATGAGGTGCCGAACAATTTGTCGGCGAAGATTGGCCCGGCGCCTTGGCCGGTGACTTATGGACCGTCGACACGGCGGGTGGTGGATTTTGCCGATGCGGGGCAGGCAGTAAGTATCAACCCAGTGGGGCAAAGTGGAGTGCCGTTCGACAAGCATTATGCTGATCAGGCCGAGTCCTACATTGAGGGGAGATATTTCCGGGCAAAGATGGGAATTGTCCCCGCACAGAGCACGCTTCGACTGGTGCCTACTAAGTGAGTAACGGGTATCGACTGCTCTAAACGCTAGCAAGCTAACCCACCTCCCAGCGAACAACGGAATAGTGCATGCACAAGCAATTCATTGAAATCGATGGCGCAAGGATGAGCTACATCGATCAGGGCCATGGCTTCCCAGTGCTACTTGGCCACAGTTATTTGTGGTCTGCAGACATGTGGCAGCCACAGATCGAAGCGCTTTCAAAGCATTTCCGGGTGCTGGTTCCTGAGCTCTGGGGGCACGGCGACTCCGACACACCACCATCAACTACCGTGGACATGAATGCACTGGTGCGCCAGCACTTGGCATTTCTCGACGCGCTGAACATTTCCAAGTGCCATTTGGTCGGTTTGTCGGTGGGTGGGATGTGGGGTGCTCCATTGGCAATCGAGCACCCCGAACGGGTTGATCGTTTAGTGCTGATGGATACCTACCTGGGCGCCGAGCCTGAAACCACACGTCAGCAGTACTTTGCGCTGCTGGACGCGGCCAATGCGGCGGGAGAATTCAGCGATCAACTGCTGGACACGATTGTGCCGATCTTCTTTCATGCCGGTGGACAGACCGTGCCCTCAATTCGCGAGCGGTTTCGCGCCCAGCTCAAGGGGCAAAGCGCACAAGCGCTACACAGTAGCCTCGTTCCTATGGGCCGATTGATATTTGGTCGCCCCTCTTGGTTACCACGGTTGAGCGAACTGCCGGCAGAACGCACCATCATTCTGTGTGGCGATCAGGACACCCCGCGCCCCCCTACGGAGGCCAACGAAATGGCAAGATCGATCAATTGCCTCGCCGCGCTCATACCCCAGGCGGGGCATATCTCCAATCTGGAAAACCCTGAAGCCGTCAATGCGTTTCTCTTGAACTGGTTGCCCCGCAATAGCTTCTGATTCAGCGACCTGAAGGTTTTCTCGCAACGCTCGGTGTGTGTCGAAAACCGCGCCGACCTGCACTTTGAAAGTGGGCCGCGAAGCGGCCCGGTTTTCCGATCACCCCTGCCACTTGCCGCCTTCGACAATCACGCTCTCAGGCTTGGTGTCATCAGACAGCTCTTTACGCACATACTGGTCATACAGCTTGAGCAGGAATTTCTCCTCACCCAACTTGGCCAGCTCGGCATTGACCCAATCGCGCAGCTCGGTGTTGCCCTTCTTCACCGCCGGCGCAATCGGCGCTTCCTCACCCAGCAGCTCCGGCAACACGCGATAGCCCGGATTCTGCTTGGCCCAGCTGAACAGAATCAGGTTGTCCTGGGCGTAAGCATCGCCACGGCCGTTGGCCAGGGCCTGCAGCGATTCGCTGTTCTTCTCGAACTTGAGCAGTTTCCAGTCCGGATGGTTCTTGGTCAGCCAGATGTCAGCGGTAGTCCCGGTGGTGACGATGATGGTCTTGTCCGCCAGGTCATCGAGCTTCTTCACCGCGCTGCCGTCAGCCACGATGGCCTGCACCGCGACGCGCAGGTTGGGATTGGTGAAGTCCACCGCTTCCTTGCGCTCCGGGGTCACGGTCATGTTGGCCAGGATCAGGTCGACCTTGTCGCTCTGCAAAAACGGAATACGGCTGGCCGGCTCGACCGCGACGAATTCCACCTTGTTCTCGTCGCCCAGCAGATCAAGGGCCAGACGCCGGCCGATATCGGTATCGAAGCCCACATAACGGCCGCTTTCATCGACGAAACCGAACGGCGGTTTGTCGGTGAACACACCGACGATCAGCTTGTCGCGGGCCTTGATCACTTCCAGGTAGCTGGTGGCCGGCGCCGGGGTTGCCGCGCCGGGTTTGGCCGGCTCTTCAGCCTTGTTGCAGCCGGCCAGCAGGGCCAGGCCGAACAACGGCGCCAGCAGTTTGGTGAGGTTGGCAGTTTTCATGACAGTTCCTTTTCTAATGTCTTCGGCAGGCTTTCGACGAAGGAGAATTTCTCCAGGAACTGCTGCGCGCGTGCGGTTCGCGGTTGGGTGAAGAAGCTCTCGGGGTCGCTTTGTTCAAGGATCCTGCCGGCCTCCATGAACACGATGCGGTCGGCCACCGCGCGGGCGAAGGCCATTTCATGGGTAACGATGAGCAGGGTCATGCCGTCGCGGGCCAACCCTTGGATAACTTGCAGCACTTCCTTGACCATTTCCGGATCGAGCGCGGCGGTGACTTCATCGAACAGCATCACCTGCGGATTCATGCACAACGAACGCACGATCGCGATGCGCTGCTGCTGACCGCCGGACAGCTGGCGCGGGAAGGCGTCGCGCTTGTCCAGCAAGCCAACCCGCGCCAGCAGTGCTTCAGCCTGGGCCTGGGCTTCACCGCGCTGGCGCTTCTGCACCTTCAGCGGGCCAAGCAGCAGGTTGTCGATCACGCTCATGTGGCCGAACAGGTGATAGCTCTGGAACACCATGCCAACCCGTTGGCGCACCTGGCGCCAGTCGGTGCCCGGTGCAAGCAGTTCTTGGCCTTCCAGGCGCAAGTAGCCGCTGTGGGCCTGTTCCAGGCCATTGAGGCAACGCAGCAAGGTGCTCTTGCCGCAGCCGCTGGGGCCGAGGATTACCACCACTTCGCCGGCGTGAACCTGCAGGTCGACATCTTTGAGTACCTGCTGCTCGGCAAAGTATTTGTTGAAGCCTTGGAATTCGATCAGTGCGTTCATGCGTGGGCCCAGCGACGTTCCAGCGCGCGCGAGGCGGCGGACAGCGGATAGCAGACAAAGAAAAAGAACAGGAACAGCGCGCCATAGATCAGCACCGATTCGTAGGTGCGTTCGATGATCTGCTGGCCAGCCTTGATCACCTCGACCACGCCGATCAGCACCGCCAGCGAACTGGTCTTGATGATCCGCGTGTAGATGTTGATGGTCGGCGGGGTCATGCGCTTGAGCGCCTGCGGCAGCAGCACGTAGCCATACAACTGCCAGCTGGCCAGGCCAATCGACAGCCCCGCCTCACGCTGGCCACGCGGCAGCGACTGCAATGCACCGCGCACCACTTCCCCCACTTCGCTGGCGCCCCACAGGCCCAGCACCAGCACCGCACACCAGAAGCTGGGGATGCTGATGGAAAAGAAGATCGGCAGGCCGAAAAACACCAGGTACAACCAGACCAGCACCGGGATCGCCCGGAATAGTTCCAGGTACACCTGCAACAGCAGGTTCAGCAGCCGGTTGCCGACAGCGGCGAGCACGCCATAAAGCACCCCACCCAAGGTCGCGAAGACAATTCCCAGCGCCGAAATAGCCAAAGTTTGCGCTGCCCCAGCCGCCAGTTGCGGCAGCGAGATCAGCAGCAGCTCAGGAGCCGAACTGGCCATGTTGCAGCCTCCGTTCGACATAGCGCAGCAGCAGCGACAGCGGCAGGAACAGCAGCACGCAGAGCAAGGTCAGCACGGCCAGCATTTCATAAGTCTTGTAGTACAAGGCGATGTAGTTCTTGGTGGTGTAGAGAATCTCCGGCACCGCTACCGCCGAGACCACGGTGGTCTCCTTGAGCAGGAAGATGAAGTTGGCGAACAGCGCCGGCAAGCTGAGGATGCCAGCCTGGGGCAGGATCACATGGCGCAGCAGCTGGCCCTCGGACAAACCAATCGAGCGCCCCGACTCCAGCTGTGCGCGCGGCACCGCCTCGACACCCGCACGCAGGACTTCGGTCAGGTAGGCACCGCCCATGAACGTCATGGTGATGATTGCCGCGGCAAAGCCGGACACCTTCACCCCAAGGGTGGGCAAGGCGAAGTAGATGAAGAACAGCTGGATCAACAGCGGCGTGTTGCGCGCCAGTTCCACGTAACCCTTCACCAGGCGCCACAGGTAGGGGGTGCGAAACACTAGGATGGTGGCGTTGATCACGGCCACCAGCAACGAGGTGGCGATGGCGATCAGGCCGACTTGCAAGGTCACGCCAACGGCTTGGAAAAACGCCGGCAAGGTGCTGAGCATGAACGCGGTGTCGAAGGTCATGGCTGGCGCCTCGACACGAGGTTGCAGGGGTACGGCATTGGAGTCATTCCCAGTCGGCGCGAGGGTCACTCGGCGTCGTTGTCGATCAAATCAAGGGGTGCGGGTAAGCACGCTGGGTAGACTCTAAAGGTATAAAAAACTTTCTCTAAATACCCTTATTGCATATTGATATCACTTGATGGGCTAACCAGAAATTTCCTACCTAAGCTTGGGATCTTTCATGGAAAAAGTACCTCAAACAGGTTTCAAACTGTGACCTGCACGGCCCATCAAACTAACAAGGACGATAACGATGAACAGCCCCTGCACCCCTACTTCGAACGAACAACTCCAGTGGTTGCTGGCTTTGCGCAAGGCCCTTGCTGGACAGCGCTGATTCCTGTTTGTCAGGTAGGCCCTATCGCGGGGCAAGCCCCGCGATAGGGCCGGCACTGACAACCCAGCACCCCCGGCACAAACAAAAACGCCGACGCAAATGCGTCGGCGTTTTTCATACGGGATGACCCCGGCGTATCAGAACGCCGGCAGCACCGCACCGCTGTACTTCTTGGCGATGAATTCCTTCACCTCTGGGCTGGTCAGGGCCTTGGCCAGCTTCTGGATGGCGTCGCTGTCCTTATTGTCAGGACGCGCCACCAGGAAGTTCACGTAAGGCGAGTCGGCACCCTCGATCACCAGGGCGTCCTTAGCTGGGTTCAGGCCAGCTTCCAGGGCGTAGTTGGTGTTGATCATGTCCAGGTCGACCTGGTCCAGCACACGCGGCAGCATGGCCGATTCCAGCTCGCGGAACTTCAGCTTCTTCGGGTTCTCGGCGATGTCTTTCGGGGTCGCCAGGGCGTTCTTCGGATCTTTCAAGGTGATCAGGCCAGCCTTCTGCAGCAGCAGCAGGGCACGGCCGCTGTTGCTCCCTTCGTTAGGGATGGCAACGGTGGCGCCTTCCTTGAGCTCGCTCAGGCTCTTGACCTTCTTCGAGTAGCCGCCGAAGGGTTCGACGTGCACGCCGATCACGGTTTCCAGGTGGGTGCCCTTGCCTTCGTTGAAGTTCTGCAGGTAAGGCAGGGTTTGGAAGTAGTTGGCGTCCAGACGCTTCTGGTCGACCTGCACGTTCGGCTGAACGTAGTCGGTGAAGACCTTGATCTGCAGGTCGACGCCTTCTTTGGCCAGGGTCGGCTTGATCAGCTCGAGGATCTCGGCGTGGGGTACCGGCGTTGCGGCAACTACCAGTTTTTCAGCCGCGTGGGCCAGGCCAGTCAGCGACAGGGCAGCAGCCAGGGCCGCAGTCAGCAGGGATTTCTTCATGGTGATCCTTAATCAAGCTGGGCCATCGGCGATGGCAATGTTGGGTGCCCAGCGCAGGCTGCGGTGGACGTGAGGCGGACGATACCGGGATTTTTTATTCCGGAACAATATCTTTTGCTTAGCTACTTATTCCAAAAACAAACTGCCATTACCGCGTTTGCTTATGAGCGGCTACGCGCCGCTCTAGCGCGCAGGTTGCTCAAGGTTGGCCAGGGCGTTTTCCAGCAGCTGGCGCAGGGCGGCGGCGGTTTCTGGCTCGCGGCTACTGCTCAGTTGTGCCAGCTGGGCAGCGAGGCTGGCCAGCGGCGCGGTGTCGGGCAGGTCGAGATGCTCGGGGAGAATTTCCTCGCCGTCGCTGACCAGCAGCGCGAAGTGAATGACATTTTCCAGCTCACGGGTATTGCCCGGCCAGCTGTGAGCTTCCAGTGCCTGTTGCGCTTGCTCGCTGATCAGCGGCAGCGGCCGCTCCAGGCGCACGCTATAGATCCCGACGAAGTACTCGGCCAACGGCAGGATGTCGCCGACCCGCTCACGCAACGCCGGCAACTCCAGTTCGCCTTCATGGAGGTAATGATACAAGCGCTCATTGAAGCGCCCCGCCCGGACCGCCAGGCCAAGATCGATGCTGGAGGCGGCGACCAGGCGCACATCCACTGGCTGCGGATGCTGCGCACCGACGCGGGTGACTTCACGATTTTCCAGGGCGGCGAGCAACTTGCCCTGGATGGCCAGCGGCAGGTCGGCGATTTCATCCAGATACAGCGTGCCGCCATTGGCCGAGCCAAACCAGCCCGCGCGGCTGCTGGCGGTGCCGCCATGGGTGCCAGCGCTGTAGCCGAACAACTCGGCATCGGCGTAGGTGTGGCTGATGGCCGCGCAATTGACCGAAACGAACAGGCCGCCACGGTCGCTGGCCCGGTGGATCTGCCGCGCCAGCAGCTCTTTACCGGTACCGGTCTCGCCACGGATCAACACCGGCAACGGCTGTGGCGCCAGGCGCTCAAGGTCTTGGCGCAGCTGCTGCGAACGTGGGTCGACGAACACCAGCGCCTTGGCGCGGATGCTCAGCGGGCTTTTATCCAGTTCCGGGAAGGTCAGCAGGGGCTGGCCGAAAGGGCTGTGAAAAGTCATGACAAACTCCCGCCCGGGGCCGCTACCGGCCGGGCGTCTCAGGCATTGTGTGGATAACCGCCGGATCAGGCGCGGCGCAGTGCGCGTTGCTCGATTCGGCCCTGCAGGCGGTAGAGGTAAGCGAAACCCTGCTCCCAGCGCTCATGGCCGGACTTGACGTTGATATGCCCGGCATTGGCCAGCAGGCCAACCTCGGCACCCCACGACTGGGCCAGGTACAACGCTCGCGGCACGTTGACCGCCGGGTCGTTGTCGGAGCTGACCACTTGGCTAGGGAACGGCAGCGCCTGCATCGGGATCGGCGCAAAATTGCGCAGCGCCGGCGCGCACGTGGGCCGCTCGACATCAGCCGGGGCCACCAGCAAGGCACCGCGTACCTGGCGCAACAAGGCTGGGCTGGCCTGCGCCGCCCAATGGGCAACCGTGATGCAACCCAGGCTATGGGCGATGAGAATCACCGGCGAGCTGTCGGCGCCAATCGCCTGCTCGAGTGCCTGCACCCAATCGCTGCGCAGCGGCGTCAACCAATCGTGCTGCTCGACCCTGGCGCTGTTGGGCAGGCTGCGTTGCCAGTGACTCTGCCAATGATTGTCTGGCGATCCTTGCCAGCCCGGCACAATCAGGTACCGAATCGACTCATTGTGCATGGGGGACGCCTCCTGGAAGTTTGCGTGCTTGCAGACAAGTATAGGGAGGGAGTTATATTCGTAAAGGAATAAGAAGCTATTTATTTATAACTTATATTCAGCTTTAAGCCAAAAAAGAAGGGCCATCCCCTGCCAAGAGATATGGCCCTGAAGCACTTGCCTGAAGAAGGTTTGCCGATCAGCGCGCGGTAATCACCGCCAGCTTGGTAATGCCAGCACGCTCGATGGCCGCCATGGCCCGCGCCACCTCGCCATAGTTGACGCCGTCGTCAGCCTGCAACTGCACGCGCAGCTCGGCATCCTTGGCCTTGGCATCCTTGAGGTTGGCTTCCAGCAGGTCGGGCTGGATTTCATCCTTGTTGATGAACAATTTGCCGCCGCCATCGATGCTCACCACCAGCGGATCCTTCTGCTCCACCGGGGCTACGGCCTCGGTCTTGGGCAGGTTGATCGGGATGGCGTTGGTCAGCAGTGGCGCGGTGACGATGAACACCACCAACAGCACCAGCATGACGTCGACCAGTGGCGTAACGTTGATTTCACTGAGGACTTCGTCGCTGTCCTGGGTCGAGAAGGCCATATCAGGACGCCTCCTTCACAGGCTGGGTAAAACCAGTCTGGGCCTTGTGCACAGCAGGGTGGACCAGCACGCGGAAGGCACTCTTCTGCGCCAGGCTGTAGAAGTCGTGGGCAAAATCATCGAGGTCGGCGGCGGTCAGCTTGAGCCGGCGCAGGAAGTAGTTGTAGACCAGCACCGCAGGCACGGCGACGGCGATACCGACACCCGTGGCGACCAACGCCGCACCGATCGGACCGGCCACGGTTTCCAGGCTGGCCGAGCCTGCCGCACTGATGCCTTTAAGCGCCTCCATGATCCCCCACACAGTGCCGAACAGGCCAATGAACGGTGAGGTGCTGCCGATACTGGCAACCACTGCCAAGCCGGTTTCCAGCGAGCGGCGCTCGCGCACGATCTGCTGACGCAGGGCACGTTCGAGGCGGTCCTGATGGTTGATCGACTGGCTCAGGTCGCTGGCATGGCCTGGCTCCCCCACCGCGATAGCCGCGTAGCCGGACTGAGCGACACGGGCAGCAGGGCCGGGCAGTTCATGGCTGATTTCTGCAGCTGAATCGAGGCTTGAGGCGGCCCAGAATTGCTGATGAAAGCGTTTGTCCTGGTTCTTCAAGCGCACGAACTGCACCACCTTGACCAAGGCCAGGCCCCAGGTGACGACAGAGAAGCCAACCAGCAGCCAGATGACTGCGCTTTCTACGGATTCGAGAGGGGATGCCAACAGGCTCATGATGAAGTCTTCCTATGTTCTGCCAATGTTCTGTTCGGGTGCGTATTAACGAAGCTTGAAATCGATCGGGACACTGACCCAGCCGGCCTGGGCCACATCACCCTGCTTGGCGGGGACGAAGCTCCAGCGCTTGACCGCAGCCAACGCGGCGCCGTCCAGCGCATCGCGGCCGCTGCTCTTCTGGATCTGGATCTGCCCCGGCTTGCCGCTGGCCAGTACCTCGACCCGTAGCAGCACGGTGCCTTCCCAGCCGCGGCGCTGGGCCATCTGCGGATACTCCGGCGCCGGGTTCTTCAGGTAGGCGGCGTTGGCCGATGGCGGCGTGACCGGCGCTGGAGCAGGCGGCGCCACTGGCGCAGGCGCGGCGACGGGTGGCGGCGGCGTTTCGACCGGCTTGGGCTCGGGCTTGGCCACAGGCTTAGGCGCAGGCTTGGGTTTAGGTTTTGGCACTGGCTTGGGTGCCGGCTTGGCTGCCAACTCGTCGACTACCGGCGGCGGTGGCGGCTCGACGATTGGCGGCGCAGGCGCAGGAGGCGGCGGCTCGACCACCGGTGGCGCCGGTGCGGCGAACTCGATGGTCATCGGTGGAATCTGCGGCGGCACCACTGGCAACGGTGGGGTTGGCGACTGGCTGACCCAGTAAGCGGCGGCGCCGTGCAGGGCCAAGACCAGCAAGGCCAGGGCCCATTTGTCGCGGCGCTTGAGGCCGCTGACCGGCGTGCGTTGCAGGCGCAGTTGGCCGAGCGGCAGGCGAAGCGTCCGTCCAAGCTCGACCAGGTCGCCCGGGGCCGGACGCCATGGCTGGTCGTAGGCCTTGACGGCCGACTGGACATTACCCATTTGATCAAACTCCTGGGGTGTTGATTCAGGTCTTCAGCCCTCCTTGGGTGGGCCTCGTGGCTGAATCATCGACGCCAGACGCTTATCTCTTAAAGTAATGTTTAAAATTAAAGCTAGATCGTTATCGAATAAGTAAATTTAGCTATTGCCGCCATGCCCCGTAATTCAAGGGCTTGCGGGCGGCAGTTGCAAAATGATGCTTTATCGGCATTTCAAATATTCGCCCAAGGCATCAGATCTTGCGAGGGCTGCGCCCTCGTTCGCGGGCAAGCCCGCTTCCACAGGGTACAGCGGCGCCCTCGACAACGACGCGGTGCCTGTGGGAGCGGGCTCGCCCGCGAAGGGCCGCAAAGCGGCCCCAAAATGGTCCAGACAATAAAAAACCCGGGCATTCACCCGGGTTTCGTATTCAACTGGCAGCTCAAATATCCGCCACCTTCTGCCAGACCTTGGGCCGGAAGAACAACGTCTCCCCGCGCGCCAGCCCGGTCAGGCTGTCGTGATCCTTGACCACCTCGGCCTCGATCAGCTCGCTCTGCCCAGCCACTTTCAAGGTCACCCGAGTGGTCGCGCCCAACGGCCGAATATCACGCACCTCCGCCGCATGATGGCCCTCGGTCTCATGCCGCGACAGCGACACCTCGTGCGGGCGGAACAGCACGTGGTTACCCTCGCTCAGCGCCAGGCGGTTCGAATCACCGAGGAAGTGATAGACAAAATCATTGGCCGGCTGCTCATACACCTCACCCGGCGAGCCAATCTGCTCGATCACACCCTTGTTCATCACCACGATGCGGTCGGCCACTTCCATCGCCTCTTCCTGGTCGTGGGTCACGAACACCGAGGTCAGGTTGATGTCCTCGTGCAGCCGCGCCAACCAGCGACGCAGCTCCTTACGCACCTTGGCATCCAGCGCGCCGAACGGCTCGTCGAGCAGCAGCACCTTGGGCTCGACCGCCAGGGCGCGAGCCAGGGCAATACGCTGGCGCTGGCCGCCGGACAGTTGCTCGGGGTAGCGGTCGGCCAACCAGTCGAGCTGGACCATGTTCAACAGCTCATGGACCTTCTCGGCGATCTTGCTCTCGCTCGGCCGCTCGCCCTTGGGCTTCATGCGCAGGCCGAAGGCGACGTTGTCGAACACGCTCATGTGGCGGAACAGGGCGTAGTGCTGGAACACGAAACCGACGTTGCGATCACGCACGTCATGCCCAGAAACGTCCTCGCCATGGAACACGATGCTGCCATCATCCGGCGTCTCCAAGCCGGCGATGATCCGCAGCAGGGTGGTCTTGCCGCAGCCGGAGGGGCCGAGCAACGCCACCAGCTCACCGCTGTGGATATCCAGGTTGATGTTGTCCAGGGCCTGGAAGCTGTTGAAGCGCTTGCTGACGTTACGAACTTCGATCGACATGAATTATTCCTCCGCTGCGCTTTGGCGCAGGCGGTTAATACGGTTCTCGCTCCACTGCTTGAGCAGCAGGATGAAGAGCGCCAGGATCAGCAGCAGGCTGGCCACGCTGAAAGCTGCGACGTGGTTGTATTCGTTGTAGAGGATCTCGACGTGCAGCGGCAAGGTGTTGGTCACCCCGCGAATGTGCCCGGAAACCACCGACACCGCACCGAACTCGCCCATCGCTCGCGCAGTACACAGCACCACGCCATAGATCAGGCCCCATTTGATGTTCGGCAAGGTCACGTGCCAGAACATCTGCCAGCCGTTGGCGCCGAGCAGACGCGCGGCCTCCTCTTCCTGCGTGCCCTGCTCCTGCATCAGCGGGATCAGCTCACGGGCCACGAACGGCACGGTGACGAAGATGGTCGCCAGGACGATACCCGGCAGGGCAAAGACAATCTGGATATCGTGATCCTGCAGCCACGGCCCGAACAGGCCCTGGGCGCCGAACATCAGCACGTAGACCAGGCCGGCGATCACCGGCGAGACCGAGAACGGCAGGTCGATCAGCGTCACCAGGATGCTCTTGCCGCGGAAGTTGTACTTGCTCACGCACCACGCGGCGCTGACGCCGAATACCAGGTTCAGCGGCACCGAAATGACCACCGCCAACAAGGTGAGCTTGAGGGCCGACAAGGCATCGGGCTCGAAGATCGCTTCGAAGAACGTGCCAAAGCCATTCTTCAGTGCCTGCGACACGACGATGACCAGCGGCAACAGCAGGAACAACGCAAACACCAGCCAGCCAAGGCCGATCAGCACACGCCGCGAAGTGGCACTGCCACGGCGGGCGGCGTTGGCGGCGGCCGCCGCGCCAATAGTTGAACTAGACATGAGCCGGGCCTCCTTCAAGGGGTTTCGATGCGCCGCTGCAACAAGTTGATCAGCAGCAGCAGGATGAAGGAAACCACCAGCATCAACACGCCGATGGCAGTGGCGCCGGTGTAGTCGTATTGGTCGAGCTTGACCATGATCAGCAGCGGCAGGATCTCGGTCTTCATCGGCATGTTGCCGGCGATGAAGATCACCGAGCCATACTCACCCACACCGCGGGCGAAGGCCAGGGCGAAGCCGGTCAACCAGGCCGGCAGCAGTGCCGGCGCAAGGATGTAGCGGAACACCTGCAAGGGTTTCGCGCCCAGGCATGCAGCGGCTTCTTCGACCTCCCGCGGGATGTCCGCCAACACCGGCTGCACGGTCCGCACCACGAACGGCAGGGTGACGAAGGTCAGGGCCAGGGTGATGCCCAGCGGGGTATAGGCGATCTTGAAGCCCAGGTCGGTGGCGAACTGACCGACCCAGCCAGCCGGTGCGTACAGCGCGGTCAGCGCAATACCGGCCACGGCTGTGGGCAAGGCGAACGGCAAGTCGATCATCGCATCGATGATCTTGCGCCCAGGAAAGGTGTAGCGCACCAGCACCCAGGCCAGCAGGGTACCGATCACGCCATTGATGATGGCGGCGAACAGGGCGGTGCCGAAACTCAGCTTGAGCGCGGCGATGACCCGCGGCGCACTGATGATGTTCCAGAGCTGCTCCCAGGTCAGCTGCGAGGCATGAATGAACATGGCCGCCAGCGGTATCAGCACGATCAGGCTGAGGTACACCAAGGTGTAGCCCAGCGTCAGCCCGAAGCCGGGTATGACGGGGGAAATACGACGTGACATAAAGGTCCCTGGTTGAACGCACGAAGCCCGGGACAAGTCCCGGGCCAGTACAGGCTACTGAAGGGTGTTGCTCCCGAGAGGCACTGTAAGGGTGACTTACTGCGCCTGATAGATCTGGTCGAACACGCCACCATCGTTGAAGAACTTAGGTTGTGCAGTCTTCCAGCCACCGAAGTCCTTGTCGATGGTTACCAGATCGAGTTTGGGGAATTGCTTGCCAAATTCGGCGGCGACTTTCTCGTCACGTGGACGGTAGAAGTTTTCTGCGGCGATCTTCTGCCCAGCTGGGCTGTACAGGTGCTTGAGGTATTCCTCGGCGATCTTCTCGTTACCCTTTTTCTGCGCGTTCTTGTCGACCACAGCCACTGGCGGCTCGGCGAGAATCGACAGCGAAGGCACGACGATTTCGAACTTGTCGCTGCCGCCATCTTCCTTGAGCGCCAGGAACGCTTCGTTTTCCCAAGCCAGCAGGACATCGCCCTGGCCGTTGTTGACGAAGGTGATGGTCGAGCCACGCGCGCCGGTATCGAGCACCGGAACATGCTTGAACAGCTCCTGCACGTAAGCCTTGGCTTTGTCTTCGCTACCACCGGTTTTCAGGCCGTAGGCCCAAGCGGCGAGGAAGTTCCAACGCGCACCGCCGGAGGTCTTCGGGTTCGGGGTGATCACCGAAACGTCTTTCTTGATCAGGTCGCCCCAATCCTTGATGCCTTTCGGGTTGCCCTTGCGCACCAGGAACACGATGGTCGAGGTGTAAGGGGTGCTGGCGTCTGACAGGCGGCTCTGCCAGTTCTCTGGCAGGGTCTTGCCGAGCTTGGCGATTTCGTCGATGTCGCCGGCCAGGGCCAGGGTCACGACGTCGGCGCGCAGGCCGTCGATCACTGCCCGGGCTTGTTTGCCCGAGCCACCGTGGGATTGCTGGATCTTCACCTTGTCGTCCGGGTGAGCCTGTTGCCAGTGCTTGATGAACTCGGCGTTGTATTGCTGGTACAGCTCACGGGTCGGGTCGTAGGACACGTTCAGCAGTTCGTAGTCCTTGGCGATTGCGGAACCGGCAAAAACGGCACTGGCCAGGGCGGCAAGCGCATAACGGCGGATGGACATGGTGAAGCTCCCGATTGGCATTTTTCTAATTAGTAAGTGAGGCGGTATCAGCCGGACTTGTTGCCGGGCTGCTGCAGGCGGAACTTCTCCTTGCGCTCGATCTGTACGACCTGAGCGTTATGCACGGTAATCTCCACCGCACCGAAACGCAGATCGCGCAAGGCGCTCTGAATCTCACGCAGAATGGTGGCTTCGTCCTGACCGTCGATGCTACGCAGAGATGCACTCATGCTCGTTCTCCTGTGAGTGAAGTGCCGGGCAGAGGTTTGAAGGGGATTTGCGCCTGGCTTGAGGCTCATAGTAGTGAGGCGCGGATATTCTTAAAAATACTGTTTAAGAATGTTTATATAACCATTTTTAACAAGCCTACAGCCTGGTCCTAGTACTGGGGCCGCTTTGCGGCCCTTCGCGGGCAAGCCCGCTCCCACAGGGATTGAGCAGATCTTGAGAGCAGCGCTGTACCTGTGGGAGCGGGCTTGCCCGCGAAGGGCTGCAAAGCAGCCCCAAAGCGCTCAGCAACTTCAAGGTTTCAGGTTGATTTGCTCTGCGGCTCACGGATCTTGTACCAGGCCACATACAGCGCGGGCAGGAACAACAGCGTCAGCAGCGTTGCACTGATGATGCCGCCGATCATGGCGTAGGCCATCGGCCCCCAGAACACTTCCCGGGCAATCGGGATCATGCCCAGGCTGGCCGCTGCCGCCGTGAGCAGAATCGGCCGCCGACGATGGTTGGTCGCCTCCATTACCGCATCCCATGGCGAATAACCTTGAGCCTCGAACTCATCGATCTGGGTCACCAGGATCACCGAGTTACGAATGATGATCCCGGCCAGCGCCAAGATCCCGAGAATCGCCACGAAGCCCATGGGCGTCCCTGTCGGCACCAGCGCCAGCACCACGCCGATCAAGCCCAGCGGCGCCACGCTGACCACCAGGAACAACTTCTGCACGCTGTGCAGCTGGATCATCAGGAAAGTCGCCATCAAGAACAGCATCAACGGAATGACCTTGGCGATCGGCCCTTGCGCCTTGCCGCTCTCCTCCACCGTACCGCCGGTGGC
>Ga0213821_1000070_pt1 | contig 65450 bp, 67 predicted proteins | sample MC6MC0909MG_FD_179894 | JGI IMG/M metagenome (GOLD analysis project Ga0213821, IMG submission 179894) | Enriched soil aggregate microbial communities from Iowa State University, Ames, United States - MC6-MC0909-MG | ecosystem: Environmental > Terrestrial > Soil > Unclassified | place: USA: Iowa...
CGCTCCCACAGGGACAGCGTCAAGGCGAAGCTTTGTTGAGCTTCGTCAGGAAACGGTCATCTGTTTTTCAGGGGCTGCGCCGCCGTCAAGTCACGGGGAGCAGCGCCGGAAGAGATACCCAGCGACGATGCCCGGCGGGTGAAGCGCGCTGGTATTGAGTTATCCACTGCCTTGCTAGCAGGCTGAATACAGGTTTGTCTGTTTTAGCAGGGCCCCTGTGGGAGCGGGCTTGCCCGCGAAGCAGGCACTGCGGTGGATGGCACCGGCTTCGCCGGTGTTCGCGGGCAAGCCCGCTCCCACAGGGACAGCGTCAAGGCGATGTTTTGTTTAGCTTCTTCAGGAAAACGGTCATCTCATTCTCGGCCTGCTTGTCGCCATGCGCCTGCGCCGCGGCAATGCCCTCCTCCCAGGCCTTGCGCGCCGCCTCCAGGTTGCCGTCCAGCTGATACGCCTTACCTAAAAGCTTCCAAGCCGCCGAATACTTAGGATCCTGCTCGACACACCGCGCCAGGTGCACCGCCGCCTCAGCGCCGTTGCCTTCATCCAGCCAAGCCTTGCCCAGACCGAAGCGCAACAGCGCGTTATCCACACCCTTGGCGAGCATTTTTTCCAGCGATTCGCGCATGCCGTTTCTCCCTAGAAGAAGCTCAAGCCCACGTGGAACAGCTTCTCCACGTCACGGATATGCTTTTTATCCACAACGAACAGAATCACATGGTCACCGGCCTCGATCACCGTGTCGTCGTGGGCAATCAGCACTTGCTCGTCGCGAATGATCGCGCCGATGGTGGTGCCGGGCGGCAGGGCGATGTCTTCGATGGCCTTGCCAATCACCTTGCTCGACTTCGAATCGCCATGCGCCACCGCTTCGATGGCTTCCGCCGCGCCCCGACGCAGCGAGTGCACGCTGACGATATCGCCGCGGCGCACGTGCGCCAGCAAGGTGCCGATGGTCGCCAGCTGCGGGCTGATGGCGATATCGATATCGCCGCCCTGGACCAGGTCGACATAGGCCGGGTTGTTGATAAGTGTCATGACCTTGCTCGCACCCAGGCGCTTGGCCAGCAGCGAGGACATGATGTTGGCCTCGTCGTCGTTGGTCAGGGCCAGGAAGATATCGGCGTCGGCGATGTTCTCTTCGAGCATCAGGTCCTTGTCCGAAGCGCTGCCCTGCAACACCACAGTGCTTTCCAGGGTGTCGGACAGATAGCGGCAACGCGCCGGGCTCATCTCGATGATCTTGACCTGATAGCGGCTCTCGATGGCCTCGGCCAGACGCTCGCCGATCTGCCCGCCACCGGCGATGACCACACGCTTATTGGTTTCGTCGATGCGCCGCAGCTCGCCCATCACCGCCCGAATGTGGGCCTTGGCGGCGATGAAGAACACTTCGTCGTCAGCTTCGATCACGGTATCGCCATGCGGCTTGATCGGCCGGTCGCGACGGAAGATCGCCGCCACCCGGGTGTCGACGTTGGGCATGTGCGCGCGGATCTGGCGCAGCTGCTGGCCGACCAGGGGGCCGCCATAGTAGGCCTTGACCGCCACCAGCTGCGCCTTGCCTTCGGCGAAGTCGATCACCTGCAGCGCGCCGGGGTGCTCGATCAGGCGCTTGATGTAGTTGGTCACCACTTGCTCGGGGCTGATCAGCACGTCGACCGGAATGTGGTCGTTGTGGAACAGCTCTTCGCGGGTGAGGTAGGCCGACTCACGCACCCGGGCGATCTTGGTCGGGGTATGGAACAGCGAATAGGCGACCTGGCAGGCGACCATGTTGGTCTCGTCGCTGTTGGTGACCGCGACCAACATGTCGGCGTCATCGGCGCCGGCCTGGCGCAGGACCGTTGGCAACGAGCCACGGCCTTGTACGGTGCGGATATCGAGGCGATCGCCGAGGTCGCGCAGGCGTTCGCCGTCGGTGTCGACCACCGTGATGTCGTTGGCTTCGCTGGCCAAGTGTTCCGCCAACGTGCCGCCTACCTGGCCTGCGCCGAGGATGATGATCTTCATCCGCTACTCCTAACCTTTATTTTTATCCGCGCGAAGCGGCAATCTTGATCAGCTTGGCATAGTAGAAGCCGTCGTGGCCGCCTTCCTGGGCCAACAGCTGGCGACCATGCGCCTGGCGCAGGCCGGCGGTGGTGGCCAGGTCCAGCTCGCGAGCCCCAGGGGTGCGGGCCAGGAAGGCATCGATCACTTCGGTGTTTTCCGTCGGCAGGCTCGAGCAAGTGGCGTAGAGCAGCATGCCGCCGACTTCCAGGGTCGGCCACAGGGCATCGAGCAATTCGCCTTGCAGGCTGGCCAAGGCCGGGATGTCGTCGGCTTGGCGAGTCAGCTTGATGTCGGGGTGACGGCGGATCACGCCAGTGGCCGAGCATGGGGCGTCGAGCAAGATCCGTTGGAACTGCTTGCCGTCCCACCAGGCGGCGGTTTCGCGAGCGTCACAGGCGATCAGCTTGGCGTCCAGCTGCAAACGGTCGAGGTTCTCGCGTACACGGGTCAGGCGCTTGGCTTCCAGGTCGATGGCGACCACTTCGCTCAGGCCCTGTTCGGCTTCGAGCAGGTGGCAGGTCTTGCCGCCCGGCGCGCAGCAGGCGTCGAGCACGCGCTGGCCGGGCGCCAGATCGAGCAGATCGGCAGCCAGTTGCGCGGCCTCGTCCTGAACGCTGACCCAACCGTCGGCAAAGCCCGGCAGGCCGCGCACGTCGCAGGCGGCTTCGAGCACGATGCCGTCACGGCTGTATTGGCAAGCGCTGGCAGTGATGTCCGCTTCAGCCAGCAACGCCAGGTAGGCATCGCGGCTGTGATGACGGCGGTTGACCCGCAGGATCATCGGCGGGTGGGCGTTGTTGGCCGCGCAAATCGCTTCCCACTGCTCGGGCCAGAAGGCCTTGAGCGACTTCTGCAGCCAGCGCGGATGGGCAGTGCGCACCACCGGATCGCGCTCCATGCCGGCGAGGATCTCTTCCCCTTCCCGCTGGGCGCGGCGCAGCACGGCATTGAGCAGGGCCTTGGCCCAGGGTTTTTTCAGCTTGTCGGCGCAGCCCACGGTCTCGCCAATGGCGGCATGGGCCGGAATGCGCGTGTAGAACAGCTGGTACAGGCCGACCAGCAACAACGCCTGCACATCGCAGTCGGCGGCTTTGAAAGGCTTCTGCAAGAGCTTCTCGGCCAACAGCTCCAGGCGTGGCTGCCAACGGGCGGTGCCGAATGCGAGGTCCTGGGTCAGGCCACGGTCGCGCTCGTCGACCTTGTCCAGTTGAGCTGGCAGCGAGCTGTTCAGCGAAGCCTTGCCGCTGAGCACGGCGGCCAGGGCGCGGGCGGCGGCCAGACGTGGGTTCATTGGCCGAGCACCTTACCGCTGGCGAATTTCTCGCGACGGCTGTTGAACAGGTCGCTGAAATTCAGCGCCTTGCCACCTGGCAGTTGCAGGCGGGTCAGGCTCAGTGCCTGGTCACCGCAGGCGACCACCAGGCCGTCTTTGCTGGCGCTGAGGATCTCGCCAGGTGCGCCCTTGCCTGTGGACAAGTTGGCGGCCAGTACCTTGACGCTCTCGCCATCGAGGGTGCTGTGGCACACCGGCCAAGGGTTGAAGGCGCGCACCAGGCGCTCCAGTTCCACCGCCGGGCGGTTCCAGTCGATGCGCGCTTCGTCTTTGTTCAGCTTGTGCGCATAGGTGGCCAGGGCATCGTCCTGCACTTCACCTTGCAGGCTGCCATCGGCCAGGCCGGCGATGGCCTGGACCACGGCTGGCGGGCCCATCTCGGCGAGGCGATCGTGCAGGCTGCCGCCGGTATCGTCGGCGCTGATCGGGGTGACCACCTTGAGCAGCATCGGCCCGGTATCCAGGCCTGCTTCCATGCGCATCACGGTGACGCCGCTCTGGGCATCGCCGGCTTCCACGGCGCGTTGGATCGGCGCCGCACCGCGCCAGCGTGGCAGCAGCGAGGCATGGCTGTTGATGCAGCCCAGGCGCGGGATGTCGAGCACCGCCTGCGGCAGGATCAGGCCGTAGGCAACCACCACCATCAGGTCGGGCTTGAGCGCGGCCAGCTCCGCCTGAGCCTCGGCATTGCGCAAGGTTGGCGGCTGCAACACCGGAATGTCATGGGCCACGGCCAATTGCTTGACCGGGCTCGGCATGAGCTTCTGCCCACGGCCAGCCGGGCGATCCGGCTGGGTGTACACCGCCACCACTTGGTAGGGGCTGTCGAGCAGGGCTTTGAGGTGTTCGGCGGCAAACTCTGGGGTGCCTGCGAAGACGATGCGCATGGAGTTCTCGCTTTAAAAAAGAAAAAGGCTTGCCGGAGCAAGCCTTCTGCAAGGTGGGAATCAGGCTTGCTGGCGGTGCTGCTTTTCCAGCTTCTTCTTGATCCGGTCACGTTTGAGCTGCGACAGGTAGTCGACGAACAGCTTGCCGTTGAGGTGGTCCAGCTCGTGCTGGATGCACACCGCCAGCAGGCCCTCGGCCTCCAGCTCGTACGGTTTGCCATCACGATCCTGGGCCTTGACCCGGACCCGCAACGGGCGGTCGACGTTCTCGTAGAAGCCCGGCACCGACAGGCAGCCTTCCTGGTACTGGCCCATGTCGTGGGTCAGCTCTTCGACCTCGGGGTTGATGAACACCCGTGGCTCGCTGCGATCTTCGCTCAGGTCCATCACCACCAGGCGCAGGTGTACGTTGACCTGGGTTGCGGCCAGGCCGATGCCAGGGGCTTCGTACATGGTTTCAAACATGTCGTCGATCAGCTGGCGCAGGGCGTCGTCGAACTCCGTCACCGGTTTGGCGATGGTGCGCAGGCGCGGGTCAGGGAATTCGAGAATGTTCAAAATGGCCATAGGGGTCAGGCAGTCACTGTGCGGTCGGTTGAAAACTGAGCACACATAATAAAGGGAAACGGGGGATTCAGCACCTGGCAAAGCTCGTCTAGGGTTTCAAAGGACGCCTTATAGCCCATTCGACTGACAGGTTGTCAAAGTATTATCAACACAGTTATCCACAGGTTGTGCCAGGTGGATGACCCTCTGTCGATCAAGGATGATCTGCCATGCCTGAACACCATTCGTCTGCTTGTCCGCCTGCCGAGCTGGAGGCGCGTTTGCGTCTGCATCGGCTGCCCGAGGTGGGCCTGCGGCGCTTTCAAACACTGATCGAAGCCTTCGGCAGTGCCTCTTCGGCACTCAGTGCGCCGGCCACCGCGTGGCGTACGTTGGGCATTCCCGCAGCCGCCTGCGAAGCGCGCCGCAGCCCAGAGGTGCGCGATGGCGCAAGTGCCGCAATGGCCTGGCTAGAGCGGCCTGGCCAGCATTTACTGATGTGGGACCAGCCGGGTTATCCACCGCTGCTGGGCGAAATCGATGATGCCCCGCCGCTGCTTTTTGTCGCCGGTAACCCAGCCCTGCTCGAGCGCCCGCAGCTGGCGATCGTCGGCAGTCGCAGGGCGACCCCACCTGCGCTGGATAACGCGGCGATGTTCTCGCGCTACCTGGCCAAAGCCGGATTTACCATCACCAGCGGCTTGGCAGTGGGCGTCGACGGTGCCGCTCATCGGGCCGCATTGGAGGCGGGCGGGAGCACGATTGGGGTGCTGGGCACGGGCTTGGAAAAACTTTATCCACAGCGTCACCAGTCGCTCGCCCAGGTGATGATCGAGCGCGGTAGCGCGGTGGTTTCCGAGTTCCCCCTGGACGCCGGCCCGTTGCCTGCCAACTTCCCTCGCCGCAACCGGATCATCAGCGGCCTGTCGTTGGGCGTGCTGGTGGTTGAGGCGAGCCTGGCCAGTGGCTCGTTGATCAGCGCGCGACTGGCAGCTGAGCAAGGCCGTGAGGTGTACGCGCTGCCTGGCTCCATCCACCACCCTGGCGCCAAGGGTTGTCACCAACTGATTCGCGACGGCGCCTTGTTGGTAGAGAGCGTGGAACAGATCCTCGACAGTCTGCGCGGTTGGCAGAACCTGCCTCCTGCGCCTGTGGATAAGCCTGCCCATCCCCTGCTCTCCTTGTTGCATGCCCAACCGCAGACCAGCGAGGGCCTGGCGCGCAGCAGCGGCCAACCCATGGCGCAGGTGTTGGCCAGCCTCACCGAGCTTGAGCTTGAAGGGCGGGTCAGCAATGAAGCTGGGCGTTGGTTTGCGCGGTCCGGCTAAGTAAACTGCAGATCAGCTTTATATGCGGAGAGACAGCAATGGTGAGCAGTTGGCGTGTGCAACAAGCCGCACGGGAGATTCGGGCGGGCGCGGTGATTGCCTATCCGACGGAAGCGGTCTGGGGCCTGGGCTGCGACCCGTGGAACGAAGACGCGGTGTATCGCCTGCTGGCGCTCAAGTCGCGGCCTGTGGATAAAGGCCTGATTCTGGTTGCCGACAACATTCACCAGTTCGAATTCTTGTTCGAGGACTTCCCCGAAGACTGGATCGAGCGCATGAGCAGCACCTGGCCCGGGCCTAATACCTGGCTGGTGCCGCATCAAGGCTTGTTGCCCGAGTGGGTGACTGGGCAGCACGATACGGTGGCGTTGCGGGTCAGCGATCATCCGCTGGTGCGCGAGTTGTGTGCCCTGGTCGGGCCGTTGATCTCGACGTCGGCCAACCCTGGGGGGCGGCCAGCGGCCAAGAGCCGGTTGCGCGTCGAGCAGTATTTCCGCGGCCAGCTGGACTTGGTGCTGGGCGGGGCGCTGGGGGGGCGGAAGAATCCGAGTGTGATTCGTGATCTGGCCACCGGTGAAGTGGTTCGCGCGGGCTGATGGCTCGCTTATAGAACTGGATCTTGCCTGCACCACTTGACCCTGTAGGAGCGGGCTTGCCCGCGAAGAGGCCGGTGGCAGCCGTAGTGATGGATGGCGAGGGCTTCGCCCTCGTTCGCGGGCAAGCCCGCTCCCACAGGGGGCTTCGTCGCTATCCGGTGCGGTGCTGACAATTCTGATTTTGTCCTCAAGGCTGTCCGAAGCGGATTTAGGGAAATATCCTACGCACGCTGTCGAACGCCGTTACCTTCTCAGTGGGAACTCGTACCTCTAGGCTTCATTTCGTCGCTGAATAACTCGGCGATCGGGTGTGGTAGCCCGGGTGCGTTTCTCCATGACAGTCTATGGCGGCTGTGCGTGGGAGGCTTTCGAGCCTGCCTGGATTGGAAAATGCCCGGGTCTACCACCTCGCGTACAGTCGCCACCCAATTCACGTGGTAGTGATTGGCGGCGGCATTGAGGAGCATTTTCCAATGGCTAAAAAAATCGTTCCCGACCCACCTCTTCCTTGCACCACCGCTCACCCCTTCGGCCGCTGCGATGCCGGCCACCCGCCGCTGTATTCGGTAAACCCCAACATCCCCATCGAAGACGCCTTGGTCCACGTAGCCCTGCACCTGCGCTGTGCCTACGAAACAGGCATGCAGGCCATTGATCATCTGCGCGAAGAAGGCCGCGGCATGTTCTGGGCGAACCTGCATGCGGTCGAGGCGGCTGAGGGGGTGGTTGAAGCGTTGCTCGACAGCTTCGAGTCCGGGACATTGAGCAAGCGATTGGCGGTCTGAGTTGACGCTATCGCGGGGCAAGCCCGCTCCCACGTGGACCATAAGTACCGCGAAAATCTTCGGGGTCGCACTTATAACGTGGGAGCGGGCTTGCCCCGCGATTGGGCCGCTAAGCGGCCCCACTGGCGTCAGGGCAGAAGCACCGTCGAACCCACCGTGCGCCGCGCCGACAATTCAGTCTGCGCCTTGGCCGCTTCACTCAGCGGATAACGCTGCTGGATATCCACAGTCAGCTTGCCACTGGCAATCATCGCGAACAGGTCATCGGCCATGGCCTGGGTGTTCTCGGCATTGTTGGCATAGCTAGCCAACGTCGGGCGGGTCACATACAGCGAACCCTTCTGCGACAGGATTCCCAGGTTCACCCCACTGACCGCGCCCGAGGCATTACCAAAGCTCACCATCAGGCCGCGCGGTTGCAGGCAATCCAGCGAGGTCAGCCAGGTATCGGCGCCAACCCCGTCGTACACCACTGGCACTTTCTTGCCGTCAGTCAGCTCCAGCACGCGCTTGGCGACGTCTTCGCGGCTGTAGTCGATCGTCTCCCAGGCGCCCAGCGCCTTGGCCCGTTCGGCCTTCTCGGCCGAGCTGACGGTGCCGATCAGCTTGGCTCCCAGAGCTGCCGCCCACTGGCACGCCAGCGAACCGACCCCACCGGCAGCGGCGTGGAACAGAATCACATCGCCCGGCTGTACGGCGTAGGTCTGCTTGAGCAGGTACTGCACGGTCAGGCCCTTGAGCATCACCGCAGCGGCCTGCTCGAAGCTGATGCTGTCGGGTAGCTTGACCAGATTCGCTGCTGGCAGGGTGTGCACATCGCTCTAGGCACCCAGCGGGCCGCCGGCATAGGCCACGCGGTCGCCGACCTTCAGGCGGGTGACGCCCTCGCCCACGGCATCGACCACGCCGGCGCCTTCGGTGCCCAGGCCCGAGGGCAGCGACGGTGGTGCATACAGGCCACTGCGAAAATAGGTGTCGATGAAGTTCAGGCCGACGGCCTGGTTACGTACACGCACTTGCTGTGGGCCGGGTGGGGCCGGGTCGAACTCGACCAGTTGCAGGACTTCTGGGCCGCCATGCTGGCTGAACTGGATACGCTGGGCCATCTCGCACTCCTGTTGTCGGGATTGAAGCAGGCCTTCTATCGGACGCCTTTGCTTGATCGCCGTCAACTGCGGCGGGCCAGTTGCCGGTGGTATGCTACGCGGCGAATTCTTCCCCTGCCCCTCCCAGGTGACCCGATGACCAGCCGCACCGAGGCCGTGAAGGCCTATCTGCTCGACCTGCAAGACCGCATCTGCTCTGCCCTTGAAACCGAAGACGGCGGCGCCCGCTTCGTCGAGGATGCCTGGGTGCGCGAAGCCGGTGGTGGCGGGCGCACACGGGTGATCGGTGAGGGCAAGGTGATCGAAAAAGGGGGGGTCAATTTCTCCCACGTGTTCGGTTCAGGCCTGCCGCCTTCGGCCAGCGCTCACCGGCCGGAGTTGGCTGGACGCGGCTTCGAGGCGCTGGGCGTGTCGCTGGTGATCCACCCGCACAACCCGCATGTACCCACCTCGCACGCCAATGTGCGTTTTTTCATCGCCGAGAAAGAAGGCGAGGAAGCGGTCTGGTGGTTCGGCGGTGGCTTCGACCTGACGCCCTACTATGGCAACGAGGAAGACTGCGTGCATTGGCACCGCGTTGCTGAGCAGGCCTGCGCGCCGTTTGGCGCTGATGTCTACCCGCGCTACAAGGCCTGGTGCGACCGCTACTTCCACCTCAAGCACCGCGGTGAGCCGCGTGGTATTGGCGGGTTGTTCTTCGATGACTTGAACGAGTGGGACTTCGACACCTGCTTTGCCTTCATCCGCGCCATCGGCGATGCCTATGTTCAGGCCTACCTGCCAATCGTCCAGCGCCGCAAGGGCACCCCCTATACCGCTGAGCAGCGCGAGTTCCAGGAATACCGCCGCGGGCGCTATGTTGAATTCAACCTGGTCTATGACCGCGGCACCCTGTTCGGCCTGCAGTCGGGTGGCCGTACCGAGTCGATCCTCATGTCGCTGCCGCCGCAAGTGCGTTGGGGCTACGATTGGAAGGCCGCGCCGGGCAGCGAAGAAGCGCGCCTGACCGAGTACTTCCTGCAAGATCGCGACTGGCTCGGCCAGTGAGCCCTGTGGATAACCGAGGAGCCCTCATGGACCAGTACGTCGTTTTCGGCAACCCGATCGGCCACAGCAAGTCGCCGTTGATCCATCGCCTGTTCGCCGACCAGACCGGCCAGGACATCGAGTACAACACCCTGCTGGCGCCACTGGATGACTTCAGTGACTGCGCACGGGGCTTCTTCAAGCAGGGCAGTGGTGCCAACGTCACGGTACCCTTCAAGGAAGAGGCCTATCGTCTGTGCGACAGCCTGACCCCACGAGCCCAGCGCGCTGGCGCGGTGAATACGCTGAGCAAGCTGGCCGATGGCACGCTGCAAGGCGATAACACCGACGGAGCGGGCCTGGTGCGTGACCTGACAGTGAATGCTGGGGTCGAACTGACGGGCAAGCGCATCCTCATCCTCGGTGCCGGCGGCGCCGTGCGTGGGGTGTTGGAGCCGCTTCTGGCGCATAACCCGCAGTCGGTGGTGATCGCAAACCGCACGGTGGAAAAGGCTGAACAGCTGGCGCAGGAGTTCGATGAACTTGGGCCCGTGGTCGCCAGTGGTTTTGCCTGGTTGCAGGAGCCGGTCGACCTGATCATCAATGCAACTTCGGCGAGCCTGGCGGGTGAGATGCCAGCGATTGCCGAGAGCTTGGTAGAGGCCGGGCGCACGGTGTGCTACGACATGATGTATGGCAAGGAGCCAACCACGTTTTGCCAATGGGCCAGCCGGTTAGGCGCCGCGCAGGTGCTGGATGGGTTGGGGATGCTGGCGGAGCAGGCAGCTGAGGCGTTCTTCATCTGGCGTGGGGTTCGTCCCGAGACCGGGCCGGTGCTCGACGAGCTGCGTCGGCAGTTGGCGCGCGGCTGAATTTGAGATTTTGGGGCCACTTTGCGGCCCTTCGCGGGGCAAGCCCGCTCCCACCTGGGTTCACGTTGTCCCTGTGGGAGCGGGCAAGCCCCGCGATGTGGGTCTCACTGTTCAAAGCGGATCGGACACAACTCAGCCCCTTCCAGCTTCTGCAACTCTTCAATCACCTGCGGGCGCGCCCTTTGCAGGGTCAGGCTGCCGCCATTGCGGCCTAATCTCCGCGCCTCGCGGTGCAGCATGTCGACCCCTGAGTAATCGATGAAGTTGACCTGCCGCGCATCGATCACCACGTGCGGCCCCTGGCAGCGCTGCAAACGCACCTGCAGGTAATGCGCGGCACCAAAGAAGATCGACCCGCCCACCCGCAGCACATCCGCCTGCCCTTCTCGACTCTGCTGCACCCGTGGCCGCGAGGTGCGCTTGAGGTAGAAGAACAGCGACGCCAGCACCCCTGCATAGATCGCTGTCTGCAATTCCAGAAGCAGCGTGGCGGCAGCCGTCAGCGCCATCACCAGGAACTCGGCGCGGCTGACCCGGAACAACGCACGAATGCCGCGATGATCCACCAAGCCCCAGCAGATCAACAAAATGCTCCCGGCCATGGCCGGAATCGGCAAATGCGCGATCAGCCCGGCGCCGGTCACTGCGAACAGCGCCACCCACAGTGCCGAGAACACCCCGGCCAAGGGCGAGCGGGCGCCGGCCTCGTAGCTCAGGCCGGAACGGGTGAAAGACCCGGACGACAGGTAGCCGGAGAACAACGCCCCGACCATGTTCGACAGGCCTTGGGCGCGGATCTCTTGGTTGGCGTCGATCAGTTGTTCGGAGCGCGCCGACAGCGAGCGGGCGATGGACAGGCTGGTCACCAGGCCGAGCATGCCGATCGCCACGGCGCTGGGGAGCAGGCGCAGGATTAGTTCCAGGTCGAGCAGTGGCAGCGGGCTCAGCGGCGGCAGTTGGCCAATGAACGCCGGCACCCGTGGCACGTGGCCGAACATGCTCGGCATCAGCCAAGCAACCAGGCTGACCACGATCAGACTTATCAACAGGCCGGGCCAGCGCGGGCGTAACAGCTTGATCACGATGCCGATCAACAATGTGGCCAGGCCCAGGCCCAGCGATGGCAGGTCGACGTCCCCGGCATGGGCAAGCAGATCCTGGAGGGTTTTTAGCGCTGTAGCCTGGCTGGGCAGGTCCATGCCCAGCAAGTTTGGCAGTTGGCCCAGGGCGATGACGATAGCCGCGCCGAGGGTGAAGCCGAGGACCACCGAATGCGAGACGAAGTTGACCAGCGCACCGAAGCGCAGCAGTCCGAGTAATAGCTGAAAGGCGCCGCCCAGGAAGGTCAGCAGCAGGATCAGGGTGACGTAGTCGGCGCTGCCGCTGACGGCCAGGGGGCTGATGCTGGTGTAGAGGACGATCGAGATTGCCGCGGTGGGGCCGCAGATCAGGTGCCAGGACGAGCCCCACAGGCAGGCGATCAGCACCGGCACGATGGCCGCGTACAAGCCGTATTCGGCGGGCAGGCCGGCGATCAGGGCGTAGGCGATCGATTGCGGCAGGGCCAGGATCGCGCCGCTGAGGCCGACCAGCAGGTCCTGGCGCAGGCTACGGCGCGATTGCCGGGGGAGCCAGGCGAGGAACGGCAGCAGGTGGGTCAGGCGGGACATGGCGATCTATCCAAGGTTTGCAGTGTTTGAGCGGGCGCTATCGCGGGGCAAGCCCGCTCCCACGAATTACCCCTAGGTAAAAGGATGTTGCGTGGGAGCGGGCTTGCCCCGCGATGAAAGCGCCACTATAGCTTGGCTTGAACCGCCGTCAGCGCATCACCACCCTCTTTTGCCGTCACCCCAGCCAACCAACCCTGCAGCCGCTCGGGATGCGCCTTCAGCCAGTCCTTGGCCGCCACATCGAAGCTCACTTTGTTATCCACAACCTGCGCCATGATGCTGTTCTCCATGTCCAGATCGAAGCTCAGGTTCGCCAGCAGCTTCGCCGCATTGGGGCAGGCTTGTGGATAACCCTTGCGCACCAGCGTGTACACCTCGCCTTTACTGCCAAACCACTGCTCGCCGCCGGTGAGGTAATGCATCTTCAACTTCACATTCATCGGATGCGGGGTCCAGCCGAGGAAGGTGATGAACTGGTGCTTCTTCACGGCCCGCTCAACCTGGGTGAGCATTGCCTGTTCACTGGACTCGACCAGTTTCCATTTGCCCAGGTCGAACTGGTTTTTTTCGATGATCTCTTTGAGCGACAGGTTAGCCGGTGCCCCAGAGCCGATCCCATACACCTTGTTGTCGAACTGTGCGGCATGTTTTTGCAGGTCGGCGAAGTCCTTGACCCCGGCATCCCACACGTAATCTGGTACCGCCAGGGTGAACTCGGTGCCTTGCAGGTTGCGGCTGAGTTTCTGCACATCGCCGTTGGCGATGAACTTGTCATGAAAGCCTTGGTGCGCGGGCATCCAGTTGCCGAGGAAGGCATCGACCTTGCCGTCCTTGAGGCCGCCATAGATGATTGGCACCGCCAGGCTGTCGATCTTCACCTGATAACCCAGGCTTTCCAGGAGCAAGCGGGCGACGGCGTTGGTCGAGGCGATATCGCTCCAGCCAGGGTCGGCCAGTTTGACCGTGCTGCACTGTGCGTCGCTGTCGGCGTTGGCGGTGACCGCGCCCAGGCTCAGGGCCAGGCTGATCATGGCGGTGGAGAATGTGTTCATGGCGGCCTCTTTACTCAATCGATAGGTGCGGGCTGTGGATAACGTGCCTTGCGCTCGAGGTCGTCGAGATCGATGTGATTGCGCATGTACTGTTGGCTGGCGTCGACCATCGGTTGATGGTCCCAGCTGTTCAGCTTGCCGATGGCCAACGCTTGCGCCACCAAGCGGCGGCGGCGCTGGCTGGCCAGCACCTGCTGGCGCAGGCTGGGGATATCCCAACGTTGGCGGGCCTGATCGACAAATGCCTGCAGCAGCGCCTGGTGTTGCGGGCTGCTGGTGAGGTTCTCCCGCTCGTGCGGGTCGCGGCTCAGGTCATAGAGTAAACAGGGGTCGTCTTCGCTGTACACGAACTTGTACGGGCCGCGGCGAATCATCATCAGTGGGCCGATCGTGCCTTCGGCCATGTACTCACCGATCACTTCGTCATGGCCGCCCTGTCCTTGCAGATGGCCCAGCAGCGAGCGGCCGTCCAGGTGCAGATCGGCCTGCACCTGGCCACCGGCCAGTTCGACCAGGGTTGGCAACAGGTCACAGGTAGACACCGCGGCACTGACCCGTCCGGCAGCGAACCGCTTGGGTGCATGTACCAGCAGGGGGACGCGCGCCGACATCTCGAACCAGTGCATCTTGTACCAAAGGCCACGCTCGCCAAGCATGTCGCCATGATCGCCGGAGAACACGATCAGGGTGTCATCGCTCAGCCCGCATTCCTCCAGGGTTTGCAGCAGCTTGCCGATGTTGTCGTCGATGTAGCTGCAAGCACCGAAGTAGGCACGGCGGGCGTCGCGGATCTTATCCACAGGCAGCGGTTTGTCCCACAGATCGTAGACCTTGAGCAGACGTTGCGAATGCGGGTCGTGCTCGTGCTGCGCCAGCACCTCGCCCGGCATCGGGATATCCACAGCCTGGTACAGATCCCAATAGTGCTGAGGAATGGTGTACGGATCGTGCGGGTGGGTCATCGACACGGTCAGGCAGAACGGCTTGTCGTCGCCTGCACGGACATGGTCATAGAGGTATTGGCGGGCCTTGAACACCACCTCTTCATCGAAATCCAACTGGTTGGTGCGCACGCACGGCCCAGCTTGCAGCACCGAAGACATGTTGTGGTACCAGCTGGGGCGCTGCTCGGGTGCGTCCCAGTTCACTGCCCAGCCGTAGTCGGCCGGATAGATGTCGCTGGTCAGGCGTTCTTCGTAGCCATGCAATTGGTCCGGCCCACAGAAGTGCATCTTGCCTGACAGCGCCGTGCGGTAGCCGAGGCGGCGCAGGTAGTGGGCGTAGGTAGGCACGTCGGCAGGGAAATCGGCCGCGTTGTCGTAGGCGCCAATACGACTGGGCAGCTGGCCGCTGACCAAGGTGAAGCGCGAGGGCGCACATAGCGGGCTGTTGCAGTAGGCGGCGTCGAATACCACCGCCTGCTCTGCCAGGCGGCTGAGGTTCGGCATCTTGATCGGCGAAGGAGCGTAGATCGGCAGCATGGGCGCGGCCATCTGGTCGGCCATGATGAACAGGATATGGGGTCGTTTCATGGTGGCTTCCATCGTCGAGAGTTATGCGAGCGGCTTGCGATCGAGGATGCGACTGTGGATAACATGGGTAAAGCCCATGGCGGGCAATGACTGGGATTAGCTGAGCTTATGTTTGAGCACCTTGCCGAGTTGTCGCTGGATACCTTGCGGGTGTTCGAGGCCGCTGCCCGTTTGCGCAGCTTCACTGCGGCGGCGCTGGAGTTGGGGACAACCCAGCCGGCGGTGAGCCAGCAGGTCAAGCGCCTGGAGGCGCAGCTAGGCGCGCGGCTGTTCGACCGGATCTACCGGGGCATTACCCTGACTGAAGCGGGGCAGCTTCTGTTCGAGCAGGTGCATCAAGGTTTGCAGGCGATGGATGAAGGTGTGGCCGAGGCCAGCGGCCACAGCCAGCGTGAAGTGCTGCAGGTGGCGACGGACTTTGCCTTCGCTGCTTTTTGGCTGATGCCACGTTTGCAACGTTTCCATGAGGCCTATCCACAGGTGGATGTGAGCCTGGTGACCGGCGAGCGCAGCCAGGGCATGTTGCGCCCGGATATCGATGTGGCTGTGTTGTTTGGAGATGGGCGCTTTCATCAGGGCGAAAGTCGCTGGCTGTTCAATGAAGAGGTTTTTCCGGTTTGCAGCCCACGGCTGATTCATGGCAAACCCTTGTCAGCCGTGGCTTTGCAACGATTGCCATTGCTGCATTTGCGCGGTGAGCAGGCCAGCCGCTGGTTTGATTGGGCGGGGGTATTTCGCGGCTTGGGTTTGTCCAGCCCACCGCCGGCTGGGCAGCTGCGCTTCGACAATTACACCTTGCTGATCCAGGCGGCGATTGCTGGGCAGGGGCTGGCGATTGGTTGGGCGCATCTGGTCGACGGGCTGGTGGAACAGGGCTTGCTGTGTCGGCCATTGCTGGGCAGTTTGCGCTCGGAGCGTGGCTATTACGTGGTGCTGCCACCGCGTAAGCGGCGTGGGGCGTTGATCGATCGGTTTGTCGATTGGTTGGAAAGTGAGCGTCGTATTTGAGGTTTTGGGGCTGCTGCGCAGCCCTTCGCGGGCAAGCCCGCTCCCACAGGTTATTGACGCCGAACCGCCGCGGAGGGCTGCACAGCAGCCCCAGAAGCTATGACACGAAGTTCACATGCTCGCCCCGATGCAGATCCAGCTCCAGGCAATCGACCATCCCCGCCGCGACCCCGGCCAACCGCCGCAAAGGCGCAGCCAGCCCCGGTTCCAGCGTTCCATCGGCGCTGCGAAAATGCTCGATGCCCAGCCCTGGCGCGTCTTGCGGTGCATTGATCAACGTCCAATGCAGTCCACTGCGTTGCAGCACATCGACGATCTGATTGGCCTCGTCGACCTGCTGCCCCGGCGTATCCAGCACAGCAAAATCGCCCACCAGCAACAGCCGGCGTATAGTCGTGCGCTCAAGCCCAGCCACCAGTGCCTGGCTCATCTGCCGCTGCGCCAGCCAATCGCCGGGTGCCAGCGCCGAGAGCAAGACGATCACCGCGGACCCTCCAGCCACGCTTTGTTGCGCCTGGTCAGCACTGCCCAGCCCGCCTATCTTGAAGTGCAGGCCTGGGCGCGGCGCCTGGCGGTTGAGGTCGTCGACCACTGCGGTAACCTCGTGCTGGCGCGACAGCAACTCGACCGCCAGTGCACTGCCAAGGCTGCTCTGGATCCCGAACAGGACCAGTTTGAAGACTGGGGTTTCGGCATTTTTCACCTGATCGCTCCCTGTGCCGGTGGGGATGATCGTTGGACCGCATTCAGGAGTTATCGTGCAAAGGATCAAGGGCTATCACGCCCATATTTACTACGATGCGCAGACCATGGAGCAGGCCCGGGCGCTGTGCGAGGAGGCTGCGCGGCTGTTTGGGGTGAGCATGGGGCGTATGCACCAGAAGCCGGTCGGGCCGCATCCGGACTGGAGCTGCCAGCTGGCCTTCGAGCCGGAACTGGTGGGGGTGGTGCTGCCGTGGCTGGCGCTGTATCGCAAGGGACTGGTGGTGTTTCTGCATCCACTGACGGGGGATGAGTTGGCCGATCATCGCGATCATGCGATCTGGATGGGAGCGGTCAGGCCGCTGGATCTGTCCATCTTCGAAGATTAATCGTGGCCTTTTCGCCGGCAAGCGCGCCGCCACAGCGATAGCGCTAATCGTCACAGCTGCGCATTCTCTGTGGGAGCGGGCTTGCCCGCGAACGAGGGCGAAGCCCTCGCAAGACAGGCGACTCAGTTACGCGCCGAGCGCACCCCTTCAGCCAGCGCCGAGCACAGGCTCAACACATCGCTGACGGCCTGATCGGCATCTTTGGCCTGGGCAATCTTGTCGACCAGCGCCGACCCTACCACCACCCCTTCCGCCAGGCGGGCGATCGCAGCCGCTTGTTCTGGAGTACGGATACCAAAACCAACGCTGACCGGCAGATCGGTATGCCGACGCAGACGCGCGATTGCCTCGCTGACGTGCTCGGTAGTTGCGGAACCTGCGCCGGTCACACCCGCTACCGAGACGTAGTAGACGAACCCGGAGCTACGCTCGAGCACGCGCGGCAGGCGCGCATCGTCGGTGGTCGGCGTGGTCAGGCGGATGAAGTCGATGCCCGCCGCCTGGGCCGGGGTGGCCAGCTCGGCATCGTGCTCTGGCGGCAGGTCGACGATGATCAGGCCATCGACGCCGGCTTCTTTCGCTTGGGTGACGAATTGCTCCACGCCGAAACGGTGGATCGGGTTGTAGTAGCCCATCAGCACGATCGGCGTGGTCTGGTTGCCGACGCGGAACTCACGGACCATCTGCAGGGTTTTCGCCAGGGTCTGACCGGCTTCCAGGGCACGCAGGGTGGCGAGCTGGATGGCCACGCCATCGGCCATGGGATCGGTGAACGGCATGCCCAGCTCGATCACGTCGGCGCCAGCGCCAGGCAGGCCCTTGAGGATCGCCAGCGAGGCGTCGTAGCCGGGGTCGCCAGCGGTGATGAAGGTGACCAGCGCCGAGCGGCCTTCGGCCTTCAGGTCGGCGAAGCGTTGTTCAAGACGGCTCATGCCTGTTTCTCCTGGGCGGCCATGTGGTTCATCACGGTTTGCATGTCTTTGTCGCCACGGCCGGACAAGCACACGACCATCAGGTGGTCCTTGGGCAGGGTCGGCGCGCGCTTGATCGCCTCGGCCAGGGCGTGGGAACTCTCCAGGGCCGGGATGATGCCTTCCAGGCGGCAGGTGGCGTGGAAGGCATCGAGGGCTTCGTCGTCGGTGATGCTGACGTACTCGACCCGTTTCACTTCATGCAGGTAGGCGTGCTCCGGGCCGATGCCTGGGTAGTCCAGGCCTGCCGAGATCGAGTGGGCGTCGGTGATCTGGCCATCGGCGTCCTGCAGCAGGTAGGTGCGGTTGCCGTGCAGCACGCCGGGTACGCCGCCGTTGAGGCTGGCGGCGTGTTTGTCGGTGTCGACGCCGTGGCCACCGGCTTCAACGCCGATGATCTGTACGCTGGCGTCATCGAGGAAGTCGTGGAACAGGCCCATGGCGTTGGAGCCGCCGCCTACGCAGGCAATCAGGCTGTCGGGCAGACGACCTTCTTTTTCTTGCAGCTGGGCACGGGTTTCCTTGCCGATGATCGACTGGAAGTCGCGGACCATCGCTGGGTATGGGTGCGGGCCGGCAACGGTGCCGATCAGGTAGAAGGTGTCTTCGACGTTGGTCACCCAGTCGCGCAGCGCTTCGTTCATGGCGTCCTTGAGGGTACCGGTGCCGGCGGTGACCGGGACGATTTCGGCGCCGAGCAGCTTCATGCGGAACACGTTGGCTTGCTGGCGCTCGATGTCGGTGGCGCCCATGTAGATCACGCACGGCAGGCCGAAGCGTGCGGCGACGGTGGCGGTGGCCACGCCGTGCATGCCAGCGCCGGTTTCAGCGATCAGTCGTTTCTTGCCCATGCGCTTGGCCAGCAGCACTTGGCCGATGCAGTTGTTCACCTTGTGCGCGCCGGTGTGGTTGAGCTCTTCACGCTTGAAGAAGATCTTCGCGCCGCCGCAGTGCTCGGTCAGGCGCTCGGCGAAGTACAGGGGATTGGGGCGGCCGATGTAATCGCGCTGGAAGTAGGCCAGCTCTTCGAGAAACTTCGGGTCGGCCTTGGCCGCTTCGTACTCGCGGGCCAGGTCCAGCACCAGCGGCATCAGGGTTTCTGCCACGTAGCGGCCACCGAACGAGCCGAACAGGCCGTTGGCGTCGGGGCCGGCGCGGAATTGGGTCTGGGTCATGGGGCGCTCCAGGGCGTTATGAATGAGTGATGGGCTTTACTCTAACCACGACAGGCTCGCCTGAAAACCGATAAGATTGCTATAACTTGTCAGGAAATCTCACACGTCCCATGCGCCAGGATCTGCCTCCTCTCAATGCCTTGCGGGCCTTTGAAGCCACCGCCCGGCTCAACAGCGTCAGTCAGGCCGCCGAAGTGCTGCACGTGACTCATGGTGCCGTGAGTCGGCAGATCAAGATGCTCGAGGAGCATCTAGGGGTGGCGCTCTTCGTCAAGGACGGGCGTGGCGTCAAACTCACAGATGCCGGCGTGCGTCTGCGCGATGCCAGCGTTGATGCGTTTGACCGGCTGCGTGGGGTTTGCGCTGAATTGAGCCGGGATGTCAGCGAGGCGCCGTTCGTCCTGGGTTGCTCGGGCAGCCTGCTGGCGCGCTGGTTCATCCCTCGCTTGGGGCGGCTCAAGGCCGATTTGCCGGAGTTGCGTTTGCACTTGTCGGCGGGTGAAGGCGACCTCGACCCGCGGCGTCCCGGGCTGGATGCCTTGCTGGTGTATGCCGAGCCGCCGTGGCCGGCAGATATGCAGGTGCATGTACTGGCCGAGGAGCGTATTGGACCTGTGCTCAGCCCGCACTTCGCTGGCTCCGAGCGGTTACGTAATGCGCCCGCGCAGGCGTTGCTCGGCGAGGCCTTGCTGCATACCACCTCGCGTCCGCAGGCATGGCCGGCATGGGCGACGCAGCACGGTCTGGACGCTGGCGCGTTGCACTTCGGCCAGGCCTTCGAGCATTTGTATTACTTGTTGGAGGCGGCAGTTGCTGGCTTGGGCGTGGCCATCGCGCCGCAACCGCTGGTAGCGGACGACCTGCGCGCCGGGCGTTTGATCGCCCCGTGGGGCTTCTCGCCCACCCAGGCTGCCTTGGCGCTGTGGGTGCCGCGGCGCGCCGCAGATGGGCGCGCCGAGCAGTTGGCGCAATGGCTGCGCCGTGAGTTGGACCAGCAGGCGGTTTAGTTGCGCTTGGTCAACAGGTAGGCGGCCAGCAGGCCCAGGGCGCCGACGGCAACGCCAGCGGCGGTCCAAGGGTGTTCCTGGGCATAGTCACGGGTGGCGATACCGGTCTGGCGCGTGCGCGTCTTGACCTCGTCATAAGCGTCGCTGAGCACGCTGCGCGAGTGCTTGAGTGCATTTTCCGCATTGCCGCGGATCGCCTTGATGGTCTTGTGCGATTCCTCGGATGCGTCGTGCTTGAGGGTCTCCAGGGTCTTGAGCAGGCTCTCGATCTCGGCTTCCATGTTTTCCAATGAGGTTTTACGCAGGGCGTTGCGGGCCATGTTGACTCTCCTTCGCAGTGGATTGGCTGTTAGGGTTGCGACTGCGCGGGGTGGCGAAAGTGCGATCGAACTTTCACAGGTGGCGATGGCTCGCAGGTAAACCAGGCCTGCGCTGCTAGGCTCAATCCGATACTTCACTCAAGGAGAGCGCTCATGTCCGATCATCACACCTACAAGAAGATCGAACTGGTCGGGTCGTCGCCCACCAGCATCGAAGACGCGATCAACAATGCCATTGCCGAAGCGGGCAAGAGCATCAAGCATCTGGAATGGTTCGAGGTAGTGGATACCCGTGGGCACATTCGCGATGGCAAGGCCGCGCATTTTCAGGTGACCCTGAAAGTCGGTTTCCGCATCGCTAATAGCTGAAACAGTGCCGGGCTAGCGTGTTCCGGCGCGATGGGGTAATACAGATACAGGGCGCCCAGCCGGCGCCCTTTTCGACTTTGATCTGAACAAGGAAAGCGATCGATGAAGAATCTGCTATTAGCGATGGGTTTGCTGGCGGTGGCAGGTGGCGCGATGGCGGCGGGTAAGCCGTGCGAGGAGCTCAAGGCGGAGATTGCGGCGAAGTTGGATGCCAAAGGGGTTACTGGCTATACGCTGGAGATCGTCGACAAGGATGAGGCTGCCGGCAAAGAGGTTGGTACCTGCGAGGGTGGAACCAAGAAAATCGTCTACCGGCGTGGTTGAAACCCACACATTTTGGGGCTGCAAAGCAGCCCCAAGATCTTCATGAATTCTGCAGAGCTTGAGCCAGCAGCTCATAAGACCTGACTCGGTCGGCATGTTCATACAAATCACAGGTAAAGATCAGCTCATCCGCCCCGGTCTGCTCCAGCAGCACCTCGACCTGGGCCCGCACCTTCTGCGGGCTACCTATCATCGCCAGCCCCAGGAAGCTCATGACCGATTCGCGCTCATGCGGCAGCCACAACCCCTCCATGCTCTCGACCGGTGGCCGCTGCATCAGGCTCTGGCCACGCATCAGGGCAAGAATGCGTTGATACACCGAGGTGGCGAGGTATTGAGCGTGTTCGTCCGTCTCGGCCACCACCATCGGCACGCCGAGCATCACGTAGGGCTTGTCGAGCACCGTCGAGGGCTTGAAGTGATCGCGGTAAATCCGAATCGCTTCATGCATCAGGCGTGGCGCGAAATGTGAGGCGAACGCGTAGGGTAAACCACGCATCCCCGCCAATTGTGCGCTGAACAGGCTGGAGCCCAAGAGCCAGATCGGCACTTCGGTGTCATGCCCTGGCACGGCGATTACACGCTGGTCCGGCGTGCGTGGACCCAAATAGCGCACCAGCTCCTCGACGTCATCTGGGAAATCATCAGCGCTGCCTGAGCGCTCACGGCGCAGCGCGCGGGCTGTCATCTGGTCGGAACCGGGGGCGCGGCCCAGGCCCAGGTCGATGCGGCCCGGATACAGGCTGGCCAGGGTGCCGAACTGTTCAGCGATGACCAGCGGCGCATGGTTGGGCAGCATCACCCCGCCTGCGCCCAGACGAATGGTCGAAGTGCCGCCGGCCAAATAGCCGATCAGCACCGACGTCGCAGAGCTGGCGATACCGTCCATGTTGTGGTGTTCGGCCACCCAGAAGCGGTTGTAGCCGAAACGCTCGACGTTGCGCGCCAGGTCCAGCGAGTTGCGCAGCGACTGGGCGGGGCCGGCATCAGCGCGCACCGGCACCAGGTCGAGGGTGGATATCTTCAGGTCACGCAGGTGCGTCATTGGAGCCTCCGCAGAAGTGGTTGGCCAAGTGCCTTTTAGACTCTGTATGGGCAGATTCGACGGATTCAATGCAAGGCCTGCGATTGTTCTGAACTTGCCGTAGGCACAGTCCTCTCAACCTTAGGCACACGAACCCATGTCCAGGAGGCAGCAATGAAGAAGACAGCATCGGCGGTTTGGCAAGGTGGTCTCAAGGATGGCAATGGCCTGCTGTCTACCGAGAGCGGCGCCCTCAAGCAAAACCCGTATGGCTTCAATACCCGCTTCGAAGGGACTCCGGGCACTAATCCGGAAGAGCTGATTGGCGCGGCCCATGCTGGCTGCTTTTCGATGGCGCTGTCGATGATGCTCGGTGAGGCGGGGCTGACCCCGGAGCGGATCGATACCATCGCTGAGGTGACCTTGGACAAGCAGCCAGACGGCTTCGCCATCACGGCTGTGCACCTGATTCTCAAGGCTAAGGTGCCCGGCGCCAACGACGCGCAGTTCCAGCAAATCGCCAACAAGGCCAAGGCCGGTTGCCCGGTATCCAAGGTACTCAACGCGCAGATCAGCCTGGACGCCACCTTGGTGCCGTAGGCGGCGCAACGGCGGACGTTTGCTGTAGTCTAAAGGGCGTTGGCAGTTTGCCTGCCCTTTCAGGAGCCGTTCCATGATCCGCGTTGCAATCGCCGTGCTGGCTTCCCTGCTCGCAACGTCCGCAGTGGCGGCGGTCAAGCCGTGTGAGGAACTCAAGGCTGAGATCGAAGCGAAGATTCAAGCGCGAGGGGTAGCCTCATACACGCTGGAGATCGTCCCTAATAGCGAGGTCAAGGATCAGAACATGGTCGTTGGCAGCTGTGATGCTGGAACCAAAAAGATCATTTATCAGAAGAATGATCAGTAGCGTCTAAGCCAAGGGCCGCTTGGCGGCCCTTGGTGAGTAGGCTTGTCGTTCCAGTGGACTGCCTGAAAAGCGCTAGGGAATACAGAAGATGTCGCTAGGCTCATCGACCAACACCTTGCGGCTGTTGTCGTACAGGTACACCTGCGGCTGCATGGCTGGCGCCCGGGCTTCCAGGCGATAACGCTGGCCAGCCTCGAAATTGTCGAAGCGCACGGTCAGGTAGCAGGTGCGTTCGGTGGGGTCGGTGGTAAACAGCCCGCTGGTCACTTCGTAGTCAAAGCGCACGACCAGCTCGTGTTTGCCAGGGGTGACCTGGAAGTAGCGCCCATCGTTGAGTCGCTTGCCATCCAGGCGATCGGCCATGATCACTCGACCGGGCGTGATGGTGTACAGGTCGATCCAGGCTTGCTTGGGGTCGGCGGGGGGCAAGGGGCTGGCGCAAGCCCCCAGTGCACTGAGGGCGATCAGCATCATGGGCTGGCGCATGGTGAAACTCCCACTTGCATGTTCACAAGGCACAAGCATAGCGCCAATCAGCACGTTCAGGTGCGTTGGCAGCCTGCCGGTTCGCCCTGCCCGACCAGTTTTTGCTGCTGGTCATACAGCTTGATCCACGGACGGAAGCCAATGCTACCTGCTTGCAGGCGATAGCGCTGGCCAGCGTTGAAGTCCTTGAAGCTGACATTGAGCTGGCAATCGCGCCACAGCGGCTCGGCGACGGGGCCGATATTGCTCGGGGCGACGGGAAACTGGTAGCGCACGGTCAGCTCATGGTTGCCGGGGGCGACTTCGAAATAGCGGTTATCGACCCAGTCGCGCTCATCCACCTGCACGGCGTGCAATGAGGTGTCATCGTGCGGGGCCAGGTCGATCCAGGCCTGGTTCGGGTCTGGGTCTGGCAGGGTGGAGCAACCTGACAACAGCAGCAATGTGCCGATGGCTAACTGTGAACGCATGGCGATACTCCCCCTTGGCGAGATAATCTTTGACTTGCACCGGCCTTGAGCGAGATAGACAGCTGCAATGTTTCGAATTTTTCTTTTCCAGCGCTCAGGCCCTGGGGCACTCGACCGCGTTTTAACCGCTTTTGTTCCCGTAGTTGCCGCGCTTCTGCTGAGCGGTTGCAGCAGTGTCAGTTATTACAGCCAGCTGGCCGAGGGCCAATGGCAGTTGCTGCGCGCGCGTCAACCGGTGGAGCGCTTGCTGGCAGATCCGGCGACCGATCCGACGCTGCGCCAGCGCCTGTTGCACGCCGAGCAGGCGCGGGTGTTTGCCAGTGAGCAGTTGAAACTGCCCGATAACCGCAGCTACCGGGTCTACGCCGACCTGGGCCGGCCCTATGTGGTGTGGAACGTGTTCGCCACGCCGGAGCTATCGCTGCAACCGGTCACTCATTGTTTCCCCATCGCCGGTTGCGTGGCTTATCGCGGCTACTACCGCCAAGGCGCCGCACGCGGCGCGGCGGCGCTGATGCGCCAGCACGGCATGGATGTCTACGTGGGCGGGGTGGAGGCCTACTCGACGTTGGGCTGGTTCGACGACCCGTTGCTGTCGTCGATGGTCGGCTGGGGTGATGAGCGCCTGGCCTCGCTGATCTTCCATGAGCTGGCACACCAGCGCTTCTATGTGCAGGACGACACTGAATTCAACGAGTCATTCGCCACCTTTGTCGAGCAGCAGGGAACGCGGCAATGGCGCGCCAGCCGTGGGCTTCCAGCGATTGCAGAGGGCGCTGGGCGCCAGCGAGAGCAGTTCATCGGGCTGGTGCTCGCCAGCCGTGAGCGCTTGCAGGGGATTTATGCCGGGCCGTTGAACGATACAGGCAAACGGGCGGCGAAGCAGGCTGAATTCGAGCGCCTGCGCCGCGAGTATCGGCAGTTGCGCGATGGCGCTTGGGCAGGGGATGGGCGTTACGACGCGTGGATGTACGCGCCGATGAACAATGCCAAGTTGCTGCCGTTTGGGCTGTATGACCAGTGGGTGCCAGCGTTTGCGGCGTTGTTTGCCGAAGGGGACGGGGATTGGGCGCGGTTTTATCAGCGGGTTGAGCAATTTGGGCGGCTGCCGGTGGATCAGCGCAAGGCAGCGCTGGCGGCGCTCATCGCGGGGCAAGCCGGCTCCCACGCCATAGCTCTCACGCCATAGATGCGTTCGAAGGCCTGCGTGGGAACGGGCTTGCCCGGCGATGAGGGCGGACGGCTCAGCCGTTGATGAAGGCCTGATGCAACTCAGCCAGCGTCTCAAAGTGGAACGCCGGTTGCTCAGCCACCAACTCCTCGCGACTGCCAAACCCATAGCCCACTGCCACCGCCTGCAAGCCATTGCTGCGCGCGCCGATCAGGTCATGTTTGCGATCGCCGATCATCAGAGTCTGCGCCGGGTCCAGACCTTCCTGCTCCAGCAGGTGGCCAATCAACTCGACCTTGTTGGTGCGGGTGCCATCCAGCTCACTGCCGTAGATCACCTTGAAGTGATGGGCGAAGTCGAAATGCCGGGCGATCTCGCGGGCGAATTGCCACGGCTTGGAGGTCGCGACATACAAGGTCCGGCCCTGGCCGTTGAGCGCTTGGAGCAACGCCGGCACGCCGTCGAACACCAGGTTTTCGTATAGACCGGTGACTTTGAAACGTTCCCGGTAGAAATTCACCGCCTCCCAGGCCTTGGCCTCATCGAAGCGATAGAACTGCATGAACGCCTGCAACAGCGGCGGGCCGATGAAGTGTTCCAGGCGGGTCAGGTCGGGTTCGTCGATGCCCAGCTTGGCGAGCGCGTACTGGATCGAGCGGGTGATGCCCAGGCGTGGGTCGGTCAGGGTGCCGTCGAGGTCGAAGAGGATGTTCTGCTGGTGCATGCGGTGCGGTCCACTGGGGTTGTCTTGAGGGCCTCATCGCGGGGCAAGCCCGCTCCCACGATAGCCCAGTAGGTTGCTAAAACTTGTAGGGCTGTGGAGCTCTCGTGGGAGCGGGCTTGCCCCGCGATAGCGTCATTCGGGTTGGTCGTAGCCTTCGGCCAGATGCTGGTCCTTGAGCTTGACGTAATTGCTGGCACTGTACGGGAAAAACGCCCGCTCTTTGTCAGTCAGCGCCCGCGCCTGCTTCACCGGGCTACCCACATACAAGTAACCACTCTCCAGGCGCTTGCCGGGCGGCACCAGGCTGCCGGCACCGATGATCACCTCATCCTCGACCACCGCGCCATCCATGATGGTGCTGCCCATCCCAACCAGAATCCGGCTACCCAGGGTACAGCCATGCAGCATGACCTTGTGACCGATGGTCACCTCGTCACCTATGATCAGTGGAAAGCCATCGGGGTTGAACGGCCCGGCATGGGTGATGTGCAGCACGCTGCCATCCTGCACGCTGGTGCGCGCGCCAATGCGGATGCGGTGCATGTCACCGCGGATCACCGTCAGTGGCCAGACCGAGCTGTCTTCACCGATCTCCACATCCCCCAGCACCACCGCCGAACGGTCGATAAAAGCGCGTGGTCCAACTTTCGGAGTGTGTTGCTGGAAGTTTCGAATGGCCATGATAGCGCCTCTCTTGATTGCCAATAGGCGGGCTGCCTGCTGCGGACGGCGTCGATTGTAATTAAGATGGTCCCGTGTTTCTCCTGCCAAGGTATCTAAACCGTGAGTGCGAACAACCCACTTCTGCAGTCCTACGATCTGCCGCCCTTCTCGGCGATCCGTGCCGAACATGTGCTGCCGGCGATCGAACAGATCCTGGCCGACAACCGCCAAGCCATCGCCAAGATCCTCGCCGAGCAAGGCAAAGCCCCGACCTGGGCGGGCCTGGTGCTGGCGATGGACGAACTCAACGACCGCCTCGGCGCTGCCTGGAGCCCGGTCAGCCACCTCAATGCGGTGTGCAACAGCCAAGAGCTGCGCGAGGCTTATGAGTCCTGCCTGCCTGCGTTGAGCGCCTATTCCACCGAGCTTGGCCAGAACCGCGCGCTGTTCGAGGCCTACCAGGCCCTGGCCAACAGCCCGGAAGCGGCAGGTTTCGACGTGGCGCAAAAAACCATTCTCGAACACGCTCTGCGCGACTTCCGCCTGTCGGGTATCGACCTGCCGGCAGACCAGCAGCAGCGCTATGCCCAAGTGCAGAGCAAGCTCAGCGAACTGGGCAGCCGTTTCTCCAACCAATTGCTCGATGCCACCCAGGCCTGGACCAAGCACGTTACCGATGAAACCGCCCTGGCCGGCCTGACGGAGTCGGCCAAGGCACAGATGGCCGCCGCTGCCCAGGCCAAGGGCCTCGACGGTTGGCTGATTACCCTCGAATTCCCCAGCTACTACGCGGTAATGACCTACGCCAGCGACCGCGCGCTGCGCGAAGAGCTGTACGCCGCCTACTGCACTCGCGCCTCGGATCAAGGCCCGAACGCTGGCCAGTTCGACAACGGCCCGGTAATGGGCGAGATCCTCGACCTGCGCCAAGAGCTGGCCCAACTGCTGGGTTACGCCAATTACGCCGAATTGAGCCTGGCGACCAAGATGGCCGAATCCAGCGACCAGGTATTGAGCTTCCTGCGTGACCTGGCCAAGCGCAGCAAGCCATTTGCCGCCCAGGACCTGGCCCAGCTCAAGGCCTACGCTGCCGAGCAGGGCTGCCCGGAGCTGGCCAGCTGGGATGCTGGCTACTTTGGCGAGAAGCTGCGTGAGCAGCGCTACAGCGTCTCGCAGGAAACCCTGCGCGCCTACTTCCCGATCGACAAGGTGCTGTCTGGCCTGTTCACCATCGTCCAGCGCCTGTACGGCATCGAAATTGCCGAACTCAAGGGCTTCGATGCCTGGCACCCTGACGTGCGTCTGTTCGAGATCAAAGAAAACGGCCAGCACGTCGGCCGCTTCTTCTTCGACCTGTATGCCCGTGCCAACAAGCGCGGCGGCGCCTGGATGGACGGCGCCCGCGACCGTCGTCGTACCGAGGCGGGTACTCTGCAGAGCCCAGTGGCCAACCTGGTATGCAACTTCACCCCGGCCGCCCCTGGCAAGCCTGCGCTGCTGACCCACGATGAAGTCACCACCCTGTTCCACGAGTTCGGCCACGGCCTGCACCACCTGCTGACCCGCATCGAGCACGCGGGTGTGTCGGGTATCAATGGTGTGGCCTGGGACGCGGTCGAGCTACCGAGCCAGTTCATGGAAAACTGGTGCTGGGAGCCGGAAGGGCTGGCGCTGATTTCCGGCCACTACGAGAGCGGCGAGCCACTGCCTCAGGACCTGCTGGACAAAATGCTGGCGGCGAAGAACTTCCAGTCCGGCATGATGATGGTGCGCCAGCTGGAGTTCTCGCTGTTCGACTTCGAGCTGCACGCCAGCCATGGCGATGGCCGCAGCGTGCTGCAAGTGCTCGAAGGCGTACGAGACGAGGTGTCGGTCATGCGTCCGCCGGCCTACAACCGCTTCCCCAACAGCTTCGCGCACATCTTTGCTGGTGGTTATGCGGCGGGCTACTACAGCTACAAGTGGGCCGAAGTGCTGTCGGCCGATGCCTTCTCGCGCTTCGAGGAAGAAGGCGTGCTCAACGCCGAGACCGGCCGCGCCTTCCGTGAGGCGATCCTGGCCCGTGGCGGTTCGCGTGAGCCTATGGTGCTGTTCGTCGACTTCCGCGGCCGTGAGCCTTCCATCGATGCCTTGCTGCGCCATTGTGGCCTGAGCGAGGACGCGGCGGCATGAGTGAGGTGTCTGTGATCAAGACCAAGAAGCGCTTCATCGCCGGGGCTGTCTGCCCGGCGTGCAGCGAGCCGGACCGGTTGATGATGTGGAACGAGGATGGCGTACCGCACCGCGAGTGCGTCGCCTGTGGCTTTACCGACACCCTCAATGAGCAGGGTTTGTCGGTGCCCAAAGAACTGGGCACCCGGGTCAACCAGCAGGCGGTCAAAGCCGAGCCGGTCAAGGTGCAGACTGTGCAGTTCTTCCCCAATCCAAAGCTGAAGAAGCCTGCGGAGTAACTTGACCCACCGCCCAGGCATCTGCCTGGGCGGTGCGGTGTTAGCTATTTAGCACCTGTATTGCCGGTGGGTAGCCCACATTCGGACCTTTCTCCCAAGGTCCGAGGATGCCCCATGCCTAACCCAAACCCCTTGCTGCGTGGCGATCGGTTGATCGCCTACGACCAGGTCACCCTGGAACACCTGAAGTCGGCTGTAGAGCATGCCCTGGCAAGTACCGATGAAACGCTGCTTGAGCAGATCATCGAACGCCAGCAACAGCTGCCGACCTGGGATGACCTGGTGCTGGCCGTGGATCAATTGGAGGCACGCCTGCAGGGCGCTGCGTATAGCGTCATGCCTCTGCACACTCGTGGCCCTGATTGGTCTGATTTGGTGATTGAGCTGTTGGGCAAAGTGGACAGTTGGTTCAAGCAAAAGGACAGAAACCTGCGTTTGTACCAGCTGTATCAGCGCTTGGCTGAGAGCGAAATTGGCCGTGGCCTCTCTGCGGACAAGCAGCTGACCCTGCAGAAGCGTTTGCGCGAATTTCGTCTGGCAGGCGTACTGTTGGATGAGTCGGCACGGCAACGATTGGGTGAGCTAGACACGACGATTGCTCGTCTACAGCGTGAATTTGGCGACAATCTGGATCGCTCGGTCAGCGATCGAAAAATACATGTCCAAGATCAGCAGCGTCTGCGCGGCCTGCCGGCGCGCAACCTTGCAGAACTGGCCGCTCATGCCCACGCCGCAGGCCTTCAAGGCTGGTTGGTGCCCTGTGAAGATCAGCCCTGCAAGGCGGTCCTCAAGTACGCCCAGGATCGCTTGCTACGCGAGCAGGTGTATCGGGCTTACCACACCCGCGGCGCGCACGATGACCCCGCGCTCGATAACGGCCCAGTGCTACAGGCGTTGGCCCAGGTCAGGCAGGAACGCGCTGAGTTGCTTGGCTTTACAGATGCCGTGGCGCTCAGCCTGGAGGAGAAAAACCTGGGGGCCTGGAGTGAAGTACAAGGTTTTCTCCAGGACCTGCAAGCAAGGGTCACCCCCGTGGTACAGGGGCACTGGCGCACATTGCTGGAACAGGCCAAGGAGCAAGGCCTTGATCAGCTCAAACCTTGGGATGTCGCCTACCTGCAGCACTCGCTGCAAGACCGGCTAACGGCACTTGATGAAGAACAGGTACGCGCGTTTTTCCCCTATGACAAGGTTATCGCGGCGCTTGTAGAGCTGACTCGAGAGCTGTTCGGTATCGCCTTGGTACCGGTGACCTCGGTGCAGGCTTGGCATCCTGAGGTGCTGACGTTCGAGCTGGTTGAACATCACGCAACCATCGGCCACCTCTATGTGGATGGCGTTGCCCGGGAGGGCAAGGAGCCTGGAAGTGTCTACACCAGCTATGCCTTCAATCGCCGGGTCGATACCGAGGGTGTCTACCACGGGCCTGTGGCAATGATCTTCTGTGATGTGCCCGAGGCCGTCGACGGCGCCCCGCCACTGCTGGACCACTTGGCATTGCGCAAACTGTTCCATGAATTCGGCCATGCCCTGCAGCATCTTTTGCTGCGAACCCACAATCATTTGCTGTCCGATACCCGCCGGTTGGGCAGGGTAGGTAATGAGGTGTGCAGCAAGTTGCTCGAGCGTTGGGTCTGGTCGGCAGAGTTTCTGGCCAGCATTTCAGCGGATTACCAGACCGGGGGGAGACTGACCGTTTCGACGCTGCAACCTGTGCTCAAGCGCTTGCAGCGTGATGCTGTTGGTGAAGTTGCCAGGGGGTTGGCGCTGTCCCTGTTGGACCTGGATCTGCATCGCAATGTGAAGGACGGTCGAGCCCTACAGGTGCGTGTAGAGGACAGTTACCGCCAGGTATTCGGCAGGCCACTGGCCGAATTCGAGCGGCCAGCCCAGGCGTTCGAGCATCTGGTGGGTGGCTACGATGGGAGCTATTTTGCCTATCTGTGGTCGGACGCCCACGCCGTCGATCTATTTACCTGCTTCGAGCAAGTGGGCTTGCGCGACGGGGCAACGGGGCATGCGTTGCGCGAGAAATTCATTGCTCATGGAATATCGCGAAGCCTGGCGATGAGCGTTGCAGACTTCCTGGGTCGCCCATTGAACCTTGATGCCTACTTGCGCTGGAATGGGTTGGAGGCCGCGCCAGAATAATGCCCAACGGTGCTGGAGCAAATGCATGTACTCGGATACTGTATATAAAAACAGTATCAGGGCACAGCCATGCACACTCCAGCACCGGTTCGAGGTCGTGGTACGACCCACAACCCCGACAACCGCTTTGCCGCTAACCGTTCGGTGGCCGAGGACGATGGCTGGTACCAGGAAGTCCCGCCTACCCAAGGCACAGAGGTGCGGATCGAGACGGCCAAGACCATCATCACCCGCAACACCTCGCCCGACCTGCCCTTCGACCGTTCGATCAACCCTTATCGCGGCTGCGAGCATGGTTGCATCTACTGTTATGCCCGCCCCAGCCACGCCTATTGGGACCTGTCGCCAGGCCTGGACTTTGAAACCAAGCTGATCGCCAAGACCAACGCTGCCGAAGTGCTCGAGCAACAACTGAGCAAGCCTGGCTACATCTGCGCGCCGATCAATCTGGGCTCCAATACCGATCCCTACCAGCCCATCGAGCGTGAACAGCAGCTCACCCGACGCCTGCTGCAAGTGCTGTTGCGCTATCGCCATCCGGTGACCATCGTCACCAAGGGCTCGCTGATTCTGCGCGATCTCGACGTGCTTGCCGAGCTGGCGAGCCAGCGCCTGGCGCGGGTGATGATCAGCCTGACTACGCTGGACGATGAGCTCAAGCGTGTACTCGAGCCTCGGGCGGCCGCGCCAAAGGCGCGTTTGCGGGCGATTAAGGTGTTGCGCGAGGCAGGTGTGCCCGTGGGCGTGCTGTGCTCGCCGATGATTCCGATGATCAACGACAGTGAGCTTGAGCATCTGCTGGAGGCGGCCAAGGAGGCTGGCGCGCAAAGCGCGGCCTACATGATGCTGCGTCTGCCATTGGAGGTGGCGCCGTTGTTCGAGCAGTGGCTTCAGGATCACTACCCGCAGCGGGCGGCGCATGTACTGAGCTTGATTCGCCAAAGCCGAGGCGGCGAGTTGTATGACAGCCGTTTTGGTTCGCGAATGCGGGGTGAAGGCGTGTTTGCCGAGTTGCTGGCGCAGCGGTTTGCCCGGGCAATGCGTCGGTTGCAGTTCGAAGGGCGGGAGGCACAGGTGTTGGACTGCTCGGCATTTTGTCCACCGGGTGGGCAGATGGCGTTGTTCTGAACCTTTGAGCCTTGATCATACTGGCCTCTTCGCGGGCAAGCCCGCTCCCACAGGGACAGCGCCGTTCTGATGATCAACGCTACCCCTGTGGGAGCGGGCTTGCCCGCGAAGAAGTCACCGCCGAAACAACAAGTACAACTAATACTTCACACTATTTTTACTAATGGGTCTTGGCGTTTGATGTTTTTTTGCTATTATCAAAGTCCCGCCTCATGAAGCTGGAACGCCCGTTCTAGAGCCTTCAAATTCAGTTTCAATTAAGTTTTCTCCCGTAGCGTATGAAATCAGTCCACACCGACTGTGATTAATGGCCCCTGCTCGTCATCTAATTCCACGCATAGCCATGATCTTTAACCGGTAAAATGGAACTTACCTACACACCGTCAAGAGGATGAATCATGCCCATCAAGGACCCATCCAAGGCCACTCCGGCTGATGCTCCCGCCGAGAGCGCCGATGCCGCCCTCAAGCATATCGTCGACGGCTTCCTGCGCTTCCACCATGACGTGTTTCCGGAGCAGCAGGAGCTGTTCAAGAAGCTCGCCACCGCGCAGAAGCCGCGCGCCATGTTCATCACTTGCGCCGATTCGCGCATCGTCCCTGAGCTGATCACCCAGAGCTCGCCTGGCGATCTGTTCGTGACTCGTAACGTCGGTAACGTTGTGCCGCCGTACGGCCAGATGAACGGCGGCGTGTCCACCGCCATCGAATACGCCGTATTGGCCTTGGGCGTGCACCACATCATCGTATGTGGCCACTCTGACTGCGGCGCCATGCGTGCGGTACTCAACCCCAATTCGTTGGAGAAGATGCCAACGGTCAAAGCCTGGCTGCGCCATGCTGAGGTCGCGCGCACGGTGGTCGAGGACAACTGCTCGTGTGGCAGTGAGCACGAGACCATGCAAGTGGTCACCAAAGAGAACGTCATCGCCCAGCTGCATCACTTGCGCACTCACCCCTCTGTGGCCTCGCGCCTGGCTGCCGGTCAGCTGTATATCCATGGTTGGATCTACGACATCGAGACCAGCAAGATCGAAGCCTATGATGCCGCCAGCGACCGCTTCCTGCCGCTGACCGCAGGCGAGCCGATCCCTAGCGCCACCCCGAGAGGCCGCTACTAAGCGACCCTGACACCTTAAGACCTTGATAGCCGGCTACACCCCTAGGGGTGTGGTGCGGCCTTCGGCTGCCTTGAATTTCCCTGACTGCCTTGCCGGCATAGCTGCTGGCGGCCCGCGCCTGGGCGCGAGTCAGGGGTCCCACGTGCCCACGGCCAGCGGAATGGCCGTGTGATAGAGAAAGGAGAAGTAGGGTGAACAAGACACAGATCAAAGCGGCCCTGCCGCGTGAGTTGCTGGCGTCGGTAGTGGTCTTTCTGGTGGCCCTGCCCTTGTGCATGGGCATCGCGATTGCCTCGGGCATGCCGCCGGCCAAGGGCCTGATCACCGGCATCATCGGTGGCATCGTGGTGGGCTTTATCGCAGGCTCGCCGCTACAAGTCAGCGGCCCTGCCGCAGGCTTGGCAGTACTGGTATTCGAGCTGGTGCGCCAGCATGGCATGGCCATGCTCGGGCCGATCCTGCTGTTGGCCGGTCTGCTGCAACTGCTGGCCGGGCGTTTTCGCCTGGGTTGCTGGTTCCGGGTCACCGCGCCTGCGGTGGTGTACGGCATGCTCGCCGGTATTGGTGTGCTGATCGTGCTGTCTCAGGTGCATGTGATGTTCGACACCGCACCGCAGCCTTCCGGGCTGCAAAACCTGCTGGAATTCCCTGCGACGTTAATGGCGGCGATGCCGCTGGAAAACGCGGGCAGTGGCTGGCAGGCGGGCGCATTAGGGCTGGGCACCATCGCCATGATGTGGGCCTGGGAGCGCTGGCGCCCGCAGCGTCTGCGTTTCGTTCCCGGTGCGCTGTTGGGCGTGGCGACGATGACGATAATCAGCATGTGGTTGGCGCTGCCAGTCAATCGCGTGGTGGTGCCGGCGGATTTGTCCGAGGCGATCGACTGGCTACGGCCTGATGACTTGCTGAAACTGGCCGATCCGACCTTGCTGGTAGCCGCTTTTGCCCTGGCCTTCATCGCCAGTGCCGAAACCCTGCTGTCGGCTGCAGCGGTAGACCGCATGCACAGTGGCCAACGTTCGGACTTCGACAAGGAACTGTCGGCCCAGGGTATCGGCAACATGCTCTGCGGCATCCTTGGCGCACTGCCGATGACCGGGGTGATCGTGCGCAGCTCGGCCAACGTCCAGGCCGGTGCACAGACCCGCGCCTCGGCGATCCTGCATGGCCTCTGGCTGCTGGCGTTCGTGGTGGTGCTGAGCAGCGTGCTGCAACAGATTCCGGTGGCGAGCCTGGCCGGTGTGTTGGTTTACACCGGGGTCAAACTGGTCGATTTCAAGGCCTTCCGCGGGCTTGGCCGTTATGGGCGGATGCCGATGTTCACCTACGCGGCGACCGCGTTGGCGATTATCTTCACTGACCTGCTGACCGGGGTGCTGTTGGGCTTTGCCCTGACCCTGTTGAAGCTGGCGTTCAAAGCTGCACGGCTGAAGATCAATCTGGTCGCGCTGGATAAGCCTGGGCATATGGAGCTGCGTTTGAGCGGCGCGGCCACCTTCCTCAAGGTGCCGGCGCTGACCCAGGTACTCGAAGCGGTACCGGCCGGGACGACCTTGCATGTGCCGTTGGGTAATCTCAGCTATATCGACCACTCGTGCCTGGAATTGCTCGAGGACTGGGGACGCAGTAATGCCGCCAAGGGATCGAGGTTGAAGATCGAGCAGCGGCGGTTGAAGCGCAGGATCGAGGGCAGGATTCGGACTACGGCTGGCGTGGGGGTTTAAAACCCGGAAAACGCCATCGCGGGGCAAGCCCGCTCCCACGCAGCCTGCGTAATGCCTGGCGTGGGAGCGGGCTTGCCCCGCGATGGCGTTAGATCAAGACACTTCAGGCCGGCTGGCCTAGCTCGACTCCGAGTTGGCGCGACAGGCACGGCCAACGCTTCCACGCAGCGCCCGTCTCAGGGCTGCTCAGCGTGGCCCGATAGGCTTCCACCGATTCCAGCGCAAAGCTCTCATCATTCAACATCTCATCCACCGAATGATGCACCACCTCATCCAGCTGATTGGCAAACGTCTCGCCGATCAGTTGATGGGCAATCAGGTTGGCCACGGTGGTATCCACCGGAATCAACGGCTGCTGGAAGTGGCGGATGTACAGGTCATTGACCTCCTCTACCAAACGATGAGCCAAGTACGCCTCATCCAGCAGGCAATCCAGGCCAACATGCCCGGCCATCACGCTCGGCGGCTGCAGGAAGTAGGCCTCGGCGATCTTCAACACCGGTTTGATCTGCGATTCGATTCCGGCCTCACGCGCCACCTCATGGGCAGCCTCCAGCAATTCCGGAACCTCGTCGATGTAGGCGCCGACGAAGCGCGCCATGGTGCCCTGGGCATCCTGCTCGGGGAGTTGGATCGAAGGATGCAGGTGAGGCAGCTGTGCCTCGAGTCGTTGTTTCAGTTGGCCGGTCAGGCTCTCATGTTGATGGGCTTGTTTGATCTGCTCGCGTACAGCAGCGATGTTCATGACAACTCCAGGGACAAGGGATGACAAACGGAAGACATATTTTACGGAAGACTCTAAGTTAGCTCGGTATACGGAATGCCTAAGACGCATTTGTTATAAAACAGGCAAACGTGTGCGCGCTGCGATATATCACGGTGCCACTATTGTGCCAGAGCCCAGCATTCATGCGGCTTTCAAGTGTTTTTGTCGATTCGTGACGATCATTTCATAGGCTGCATTGCGCGCCATTGGTCGCTGTCTATACTCGGGTTGAACGTGATTCGTTGATGAGGCCCGCCTGCAGTTTGCAGAGGAGCTCGGTCGTCGAAGTAGGCTGTCTTGACTGCCGCCCCCCCTTGCCCAAGGTCTACGCCTCCGGGACTACAAGAACGATAAGGGGAACCCGCAATGATGCGACATCCACATGTCTGGATGGGCCTTCTGTTGTGGTCGGTTTTCGGTCAGGCGCACGGCGCATGGACCGTCAACATGGCACCGGGGGCTACGGAAGTCTCCCACGCTGTGTTCGACCTACACATGACCATCTTCTGGATCTGCGTGGTCATCGGTATCGTGGTATTCGGCGCGATGTTCTGGTCGATGGTCATCCACCGCCGCTCCACCGGCCAGCAGCCGGCGCATTTCCACGAGCACACCTGGGTAGAAATTCTCTGGACCGTGGTCCCCTTCCTGATTCTGGTCGTGATGGCCATCCCGGCCACCAAGACCCTGATCGACATCTATGACGCCAGCGAGTCGGACATCGACATCCAGGTCACCGGCTACCAGTGGAAATGGCACTACAAGTACCTGGGCCAGGACGTCGAGTTCTTCAGCAACCTGGCCACCCCCGCCGAGCAAATCCAGAACAAGGCCCCCAAGGACGAGCATTACCTGCTCGAAGTCGATCAGCCGCTGGTACTGCCGGTGGGTGCCAAGGTGCGCTTCCTGGTCACTGCCGCCGATGTCATCCACTCCTGGTGGGTGCCGGCTTTCGCGGTCAAGCGTGACGCCATCCCTGGTTTCGTCAACGAGGCCTGGACCCGGATCGAGAAGCCCGGCATCTATCGCGGCCAATGCACCGAGTTGTGCGGCAAAGACCACGGGTTCATGCCGGTGGTGGTCGAGGTCAAGTCCAAGGCCGACTACGACACCTGGCTTGGCGAGCGCAAGGCAGAAGCGGCCAAGCTCAAGGAGCTGACCAGCAAGGAATGGACCCTTGAAGAGCTGGTCGAGCGTGGCGACAAGGTCTACCACACCACTTGCGCGGCCTGTCACCAGGCCGAGGGCCAGGGCTTGCCGCCGATGTTCCCAGCGCTCAAGGGATCGAAGATCGCCACCGGGCCGAAGGATGCGCACCTGGGGATTGTCTTCCACGGCAAGCCGGGCACCGCCATGGCGGCCTTCGGCAAGCAGCTTTCGGAAGTCGATATCGCCGCCGTGGTGACCTACGAGCGCAACGCCTGGGGCAACAACAAGGGCGACATGGTCACGCCGAAGGATGTACTGGCGCTCAAGCAGGCAGAAGGCCAATGAACCGCTATCCCCGCCGCAGCCAGTGGATTGCAGGAGACAGGACATGAGTGCAGTGATCGACGACCACGCCCACGGCCATGAGCACGCCCACGGTCCGGCCAAGGGCCTGATGCGCTGGGTGCTGACCACCAACCACAAGGACATCGGCACGATGTACCTGTGGTTCAGCTTCATCATGTTCCTGCTTGGCGGCTCGTTCGCCATGGTGATCCGCGCCGAGCTGTTCCAGCCGGGCTTGCAGATCGTGGAGCCAGCGTTCTTCAACCAGATGACCACCATGCATGGCCTGATCATGGTGTTCGGTGCGGTGATGCCGGCCTTCGTCGGCTTGGCCAACTGGATGATCCCGCTGATGATCGGCGCGCCCGACATGGCCCTGCCGCGGATGAACAACTTCAGCTTCTGGCTGTTGCCGGCGGCCTTCCTGCTGCTGGTCTCGACCCTGTTCAGCCCTGGCGGCGGGCCGAACTTCGGCTGGACGTTCTACGCGCCGTTGTCCACCACTTACGCGCCAGCCAGCGTGACCTTCTTCATCTTCGCCATTCACCTGATGGGGGTCAGTTCGATCATGGGCGCGATCAACGTGATCGCCACCATCCTCAACCTGCGCGCGCCCGGCATGACCTTGATGAAAATGCCGCTGTTCGTCTGGACCTGGCTGATCACCGCGTTCCTGCTGATCGCGGTGATGCCGGTGCTGGCGGGCGTGGTGACCATGATGCTGATGGACATCCACTTCGGTACCAGCTTCTTCAGCGCTGCCGGCGGCGGTGATCCGGTGTTGTTCCAGCATGTGTTCTGGTTCTTTGGCCATCCCGAGGTGTACATCATGATCCTGCCGGCATTCGGCGCGGTCAGCTCGATCATCCCAGCGTTCTCGCGCAAGCCGCTGTTCGGTTACACCTCGATGGTCTACGCCACTGGGGCGATCGCCTTCCTGTCGTTCATCGTCTGGGCCCACCATATGTTCGTGGTCGGCATCCCGGTGGTCGGTGAGTTGTTCTTCATGTACGCCACCATGCTCATCGCCGTGCCCACCGGGGTGAAGGTGTTCAACTGGGTCAGCACCATGTGGGAGGGCGCGCTGACCTTCGAGACACCGATGCTGTTTGCCATCGCCTTCGTCATTCTGTTCACCATTGGTGGTTTCTCCGGGCTGATGCTGGCGATTGCCCCGGCGGACTTCCAGTACCACGACACCTACTTCGTGGTCGCGCATTTCCACTACGTGCTGGTGCCGGGGGCGATCTTTGGCATCTTCGCCTCGGCCTACTACTGGCTGCCGAAATGGACCGGCCACATGTACGACGAAACCCTCGGCAAGCTGCATTTCTGGCTGTCGTTCGTCGGTATGAACCTGGCCTTCTTCCCCATGCACTTCGTCGGTCTGGCAGGCATGCCGCGGCGGATTCCCGACTACAACCTGCAATTTGCCGACTTCAACATGGTCTCGTCGGTTGGCGCATTCATGTTTGGCGCCACGCAGATCTTCTTCCTGTTCATCGTCATCAAGTGCATTCGTGGCGGCGCCCCGGCACCGGCCAAGCCATGGGACGGTGCCGAGGGGCTGGAGTGGTCGGTGCCATCGCCGGCGCCGTACCACACCTTCCAGACCCCACCGCAAGTGAAGTAGGAGCGCCTCGATGAACAGCCTGCCGCTCAAGCGCCTGGTGCGACGCCTGCTGCTGCTGACGGTGGTGATGTTCGCCTTCGGCTTTGCCCTGGTGCCGATCTATGACGTGATGTGCAAGGCGTTCGGCATCAATGGCAAGACTGGCGGGCAGTACGCGGGCAGCCAGGTCAGCGACCCCTCGCGCACGGTGCGCGTGCAGTTCATGTCGACCAATGCCAGCGACATGGTCTGGGATTTCTACTCCACTGCGGACCAGATCGAGGTCAACCCGGGGGCGGTGAACCAGATGGTCTTCGTTGCCCACAACCCGACCGACAAACCCATGAGCGCCCAGGCCATCCCCAGCATCACCCCGGCCGAGGCGGCAGCGTATTTCCACAAGACCGAGTGCTTCTGCTTTACCCAGCAGGTGCTGCAGCCCGGTGAACGCATCGAGATGCCGGTGCGCTTCATTGTTGACCGCGACCTGCCGGGCAACGTGAAGCACCTGACACTGGCCTACACCTTGTTCGACATCACCGCTCGCCACCCGCCGGTTGCGCATGTCGCCGCCGAGGACGTCCAGCGCGCCCGCTGAGGGAAGGAGAACAGCAATGGCAAGTCATGATCACTACTACGTCCCGGCGCAGAGCAAATGGCCGATCATCGCCACGGTCGGCATGTTCATCACCGTGTTCGGCCTGGGAACCTGGTTCAATGATATGAAGGCTGGCCACCCGGATTCCCTCGGGCCGCTGATCTTCTTTGTTGGTGCCTTGTGCCTGGCTTACATGCTGTTCGGTTGGTTTGGCGCGGTGATCAAGGAGAGCAAGGCGGGGTTGTACAGCCCGCAGATGGACCGTTCGTTCCGTTGGGGCATGAGCTGGTTCATCTTCAGCGAGGTGATGTTTTTCCTGGCCTTCTTTGGCGCGCTGTTCTACGTGCGGGTGCTGGCCGGGCCATGGTTGGGCGGCGAGGGTGACAAGGGCGTGGCGCACATGCTCTGGCCGAGCTTCGAGTTTGCCTGGCCGCTGCTGCATACGCCGGACCCGAAACTATTCCCGCCGCCCAAGGACATCATCGACCCCTGGCACCTGCCATTGATCAACACCATCTTGCTGGTCAGCTCCAGCGTGACCATCACCATTGCCCACCATGCGTTGCGCAAGGATCACCGGGGCCCGCTGAAACTGTGGCTGGGGCTGACCATTGTCTTGGGGCTGTCGTTTTTGGCGTTGCAGGCCTATGAGTATTACGAGGCCTACACCCATCTGGGCCTGACCTTGGGGTCGGGGATCTACGGGGCGACGTTCTTCATGCTTACCGGTTTCCACGGCGCGCATGTGACCTTGGGTACCTTGATCTTGATCGTGATGTTCTGTCGGGTGTTGCGTGGGCATTTCAATGCCGACAAGCACTTTGGTTTTGAGGCGGCCAGTTGGTATTGGCACTTCGTCGATGTGGTTTGGGTGGGGCTGTTTATCTTCGTGTACGTCCTGTAGCAGATGACGGCGCCGTGGCAGCGGGCTTGCCCCGCGATTGCGCAGGTGAATTGAGCATGGCATCGCGGGGCAAGCCTGCTCCCACGATTGTGCAATCGCTATCTAAAAGGGCGCGTGAGACACCAGCTGGCCGCTCATCAAGCCCCAGGTGACCAGCGCAAGTGTCAGGGCCGCCAGGGTGACCCGCACCGTCAGCGCCTTGAGCAAGCGGGTCGAGTTCTCATCGTCCTTGACCAGAAATACCAGGCCACTGAACAGGCTGGCGATGGTGGCCAACAGCAATAGGACAATCGCGGCCTTGAGCATGGCGGCACTCCGGGGGGAAGCAGTGATGACTTTGAGTATAGCGCTCGACCTGATGAGGCCCCGGTGAAGCCGTTTCGCCCAGGCCTGGTACCCACTTTGGTAGTGCTAGCGCTGCTGCCGGGCTTGATCGCGCTCGGCTGCTGGCAATTGCGCCGGGCCGAGGAAAAACGCGTGCTGCTCGATACCTATGCCGAACGCCGCGTCGAGGCGCCACTGGCCATAGCGCAAATCGAGCAATTGCCCGATCCAGCGTTCTACCGGGTACACCTGCATGGCCGTTTCGACAGCGAGCACAGTCTGCTGCTGGATAACCGCCTGCGCGATGGCCGCGCGGGCGTCGAGTTGCTGCAACCGTTCCACGATCAGGCCAGCGGCCTGTGGTTGCTGGTCAATCGAGGCTGGTTGCCGTGGCCTGATCGGCGCGTGCCAGTGGCCTTCGACACCCCTGCACCAGCGCTGACCCTGCAAGCCTCGGTCTACGTAACGCCGGGCAGTGCCTTCCAATTACACGCCGACCCAGTCGGCGAGCAATGGCCGCAGCTGTTGACCGCCATCGACGCCGGCCAACTGTGGCAGCAGCTAGGCCGCGACGGCTTTGCCCATGAACTGCGCCTGGAGCCTGGCCCTGCCAGCTATCGGCTGGACTGGCCGGTAGTCGCCATGGGCCCGGAAAAGCACTTGGGCTATGCCGTGCAGTGGTTCGCCCTGTCGGCGGCGCTGGTATTGCTCTACCTGTACTTCGGCTGGCACCACAAAAAGGAGAACGACCATGAGCACCGCCACGAGTCCACTGGACGTGCCTGAAGGCCGCAAACCTAGAGCCCGCGGGCGTTTGCAGCTGCTGCTGATTCTATTGGTGGCGGTCGGCCCGATGATCCTGGCCACCAGCATGTACAAATTCAAGTTCTGGGTGCCTGAGGGGCGCAGCTATCACGGCGCAATGATCGGCAACGGCCAGACCCGGGCCGATATCGGTATCGATGCGCAGGGTGAGCGCTGGCAGCTGTTGGTCAGCGCACCTGCCGCCTGTGCCGAGGACTGCCAGCAGCTGGTGTACCTGGCCCGGCAGATTCAGGTAGGCCTGGGTCGCGACGCCAGCCGTGCCAGCCATGCGTTGGCCAGTGCCCAGCCGTTGGCCGCTGATTACCAAGCGTTGCTCGGCCGCGAGTACCCGCAACTACAGCGTTATCCCCTCGACCTGCAGCGCTACGGCCACAAGGTCAGCGAGCCTGGCCCGCAGCTGTGGATCGTCGATCCGCACGGCAACCTGGTGCTGCGCTACGACGCCAAGGTCAAGGGCAAGCACGTGCTGGACGATCTGCGTCACCTGCTCAAGCTGTCCAACATCGGATAGGAGCCAAACCATGGTCAGACCCGGATACCGCCTCGCCGTGTTCGCCACCCTGCTGGCACTTGTGGTCGTTCTGCTCGGTGCCTATACCCGCCTCACCCATGCAGGCCTGGGTTGCCCCGACTGGCCGGGCTGCTACGGTTTTATCAGCGTGCCCAAGTCCGACGCTCAGCTGGCCCACGCCGAGCTGCATTTCCCGGAACACCCGGTGGAAGCGGCCAAAGGCTGGGCGGAGATGGTCCACCGCTACTTTGCCGGGGCCCTGGCACTGGTGATTGCCCTGCTCGCTTTCCAAGCCGTGCGCCGCCATGCGCGTGACGGTCAGCCCTATCGCTTGCCGCTGTTGTTGCTAGGGGTGGTGCTGGCGCAAGCGGCGTTCGGAATGTGGACGGTAACCCTGAAACTCTGGCCGCAGGTGGTCACCGCGCACTTGCTTGGCGGCTTTACCACCTTGAGCCTGCTGTTCCTGTTATCCCTGCGTCTATCTCGGGCATTTGCGCCCTTGCCAAAACTGCCGCTGAGCGTGCGCCGGGTAGCGGCGTTGGCGCTGTTGGTGGTGATCGGCCAGATCGCGTTGGGCGGCTGGGTCAGCGCCAACTACGCCGCGGTCGCCTGCATCGATCTGCCGACCTGCCATGGCCAATGGTGGCCGGCGGCGGACTTCAGCAACGGCTTCCATCTGACCCAGCACGTCGGCCCAAACTACCTTGGCGGGCAGCTGGACAGTGACGCCCGCACCGCCATTCATATCAGCCACCGGCTTGGCGCCCTACTGGTGACGGCGGTGTTGCTGCTGCTCAGCTGGAAGCTCTATCGCAACGGCCTGGCCGGCCTGGCGCGCTTGGTGTTGCTGGCCTTGGCGGTACAGATCGGCCTGGGTATCAGCAATGTGCTGCTGCACCTGCCGCTGGCGGTGGCCGTGGCACACAACGCTGGCGGCGCCGCGTTGCTGTTGACGATGATGCTGGTGAACTACCGCATTCGGGTCGTCGACAAGGTTCGCCTGGGCCATGGCTGGCGCTTCACCCGCGTGGCGGGTGCGCATGTACCGATGAGGAATGACACGTGGCGACGGTTCTGAGTGAACGCCGGCAGCAGGCCGGCTGGCGCGATTACCTAGAGCTGACCAAGCCCAAGGTGGTGGTGCTGATGCTGATCACCTCGCTGGCGGGGATGTTCCTCGCCACCCGCGCGGGTGTGCCGTGGGCCGTGCTGGTGTTCGGCAACCTGGGGATTGGCTTGTGTGCGGGCGCTGCGGCAGTGGTCAATCATGTGGTCGACCGGCGTATCGATGCCTTGATGGCGCGTACACATAAGCGGCCGTTGGCTGAGGGGCGAATCGCGCCGGTGCTGGCGCTGAGCTTTGCCCTGGTCTTGGCGCTGCTGGGCATGGCCCTGCTACTGACCTTTACCAATCCCCTGACTGCCTGGATAACGCTGGCCTCGCTGCTCGGCTACGCCGTGGTCTACACCGGCTTTCTCAAGCGCGCCACGCCGCAGAACATCGTCATCGGTGGGTTGGCCGGAGCTGCCCCGCCGTTACTCGGCTGGGTCGCGGTGACTGGGCATATCAGTGCTGAACCCTTGTTGCTGGTACTGATCATCTTCGCCTGGACCCCTCCGCATTTCTGGGCCCTGGCCATTCACCGCCGCGAGGAGTACGCCAAGGCCGAAATCCCTATGCTGCCGGTGACCCACGGCGAGCGTTACACCAAGCTACATATCCTGTTGTATACCTGGGTGCTGCTGGCGGTCAGTCTGCTGCCGTACGCCATTCACATGAGCGGGCCGCTCTACCTGGGCTGTGCGCTGCTGCTGGGCCTGCGCTTTGTCCAGTGGGCCTGGGTGTTGTACCGTGGCAGCCGGCCGCACGCGGCGATCAAGACCTTCAAGTACTCTATCGGGTACCTGTTCGCCCTGTTCATCGCGCTGCTCGTTGATCACTACTTGTTGCTGAATCTATGACCCGAACCCAGAAAACTGTCTTCATCCTCGTCGCCGTGGTCGCATTGATCCTCGGCCTGACCGTCAACAAGGTGCTCAATGGTCGCGGCGAGGCCAACCACACCGAACTGATCGATGCCGGCGTCATCCTGCTGCCGCAGAGCCGCACCGTGCCGGATGTGACCATGCATGATCAGAACGGCCAGCCGGTGGCGCTCAATGAGCTCAAGGGCAAGTGGTCGTTGCTGTTCTTTGGCTACACCTACTGCCCGGACATCTGCCCGACTACCCTGGCCCAGCTGCGCCAGGTCAAGAGCGAGCTGCCCAAGCAAGCGCTGGAGCGTTTTCAGGTGGTGTTGGTCAGCGTCGATCCGAACCGCGATACGGCCAATCAACTCAAGCAGTACCTGGGCTATTTCGACAAGGATTTCGTAGGCTTGGCGGGGTCGATCGAGGATACCCAGAAACTGGCCAATGCCTTGAGCATTCCGTTCATCCCGGCCGATACCAGCAAGCCTGGGTATACCGTGGATCACAGCGGCAACCTGGCGATTGTCGGGCCGGATGGGCGTCAGCGCGGGTTCATTCGGGCGCCGTTCAATAACCAGAAGCTGGTGGCGCAGTTGCCTGGGCTGGTTAAGCGCGACTGAATCGTCCTGAAAGCATCGCGGGGCAAGCCCGCTCCCACGCAATGCCCTCTCAGAGCAATGGCGTGGGAGCGGGCTTGCCCCGCGATTAGCGTTCCAGGCGGCTTAGAACGCCGGAATCACCGCACCTTTGTACTTCTCGGTAATGAAGGCTTTCACCTCAGGCGAATGCAGGGCTGCGGCCAGCTTCTTCATGTCGTCCGATTCCTTGTTATCCGGACGCGCCACCAGGATGTTCACGTAAGGCGAGTCGCTGCCTTCGATCACCAGGGCATCCTTCTCAGGATTGAGCTTGGCTTCCAGCGCATAGTTGGTGTTGATCAGCGCCAGGTCGACCTGGGTCAGCACACGCGGGATGGTCGCAGCTTCCAGTTCACGGAATTTCAGGTCCTTGCTGTTGCCGGTGATGTCTTTCACGGTGGACAGGATATTGGTCTTGTCCTTGAGGCTGATCACCCCAGCCTTGTCCAGCAGCAACAGGGCGCGGCCGCCGTTGGTGGCGTCGTTAGGAATGACCACGGTAGCGCCGGAGGGCAGCTCGTCGAGCTTCTTCAGCTTGCTCGAGTAAGCGCCCAGCGGCTCCAGGTGCACGCCGGCCACGCTGACCAGGTTGGTGCCCTTGGCCTTGTTGAACTCATCCAGGTACGGCTGGTGCTGGAAGAAGTTGGCGTCCAGGCGCTTCTCAGCGACCTGCACGTTTGGCTGGATGTAGTCGGTGAATACCTTGACCTTCAGGTCGACGCCTTCTTTGGCCAGTTGCGGCTTCACGAACTCGAGGATCTCGGCGTGCGGCACCGGGGTGGCGGCAACGGTCAGGGTGTCGGCATTTGCCGAGAAGGCCGCAGCGGCGGCGACGACAGCAAGCAGTTTTTTCATCAAACACTCCTTGTGAGGGCCGCGACGGCCCCCGAACGGGTCGGCTGGGCCGACCCCATTGGGGTTACTTACGGGAAAAGTGCACGACCAGTTTGTCGCCGACGCTTTGCAGAACTTGAACCAGGATCAGCAGCAGCACCACGGTCACGATCATGACGTCAGTCTGGAACCGCTGGTAGCCAAAGCGGATCGCCAGGTCACCCAGCCCGCCGGCACCGACCACGCCGGCCATCGCCGTGTACGACACCAGGGTAATGGCCGTCACGGTGATCGCGGCAAAGATACCCGGACGGGCCTCTGGCAGCAGTGCGTTGGTGATGATCTGGCGGGTGGTGGCGCCCATCGACTGGGTCGCTTCGATGATGCCGCGGTCCACTTCACGCAGGGCGGTTTCCACCAGGCGAGCGAAGAACGGTGTGGCCCCGACTACCAGTGGCGGGATAGCCCCGGCGACGCCCAGCGAGGTGCCGGTGATCAGCACGGTGATCGGGATCATCACGATCAGCAGGATGATGAACGGCAGCGAGCGCAGGATGTTGACCACCAGCGACAGCAGCGCGTACACGCCCTTCTGCTCGAACATCTGCCGCGGTCCGCACAGGAACAGCAGCACGCCCAGCGGCAGGCCCAGCAGCACGGTGAAGAACAGCGAGCCGAACAGCATGATCATGGTGTCGAGGGTGGCCAGCCAGATTTCGGCCCAGTCGACGTTGGCGAAGAAATTCAGGGCGTCCATCAACGCAGTACCTCCATATGTACATCAGCTGCCTTGAAGCGGTCGAACGCCGCTTCCATGTCGCCGCCAGTTACGGCCAGGGTCAGCTGCCCATAGGGGACATCCTTGATGCGGTCGATACGCCCGGCGAGGATGCTGTAGTCGACGCCGGTTTCGCGTGCCACAGTGCCCAGCAGCGGCGCGTAGGTGGCTTCACCCTGGAAGGTCAGGCGCACGATGCGCCCTGGCACGTGGGCGAAGTCGTCGCGCTGCTCGCCTTCGTCGACTTGCTCGTCTTCCTGGACGAAGCGCTTGGTGGTTGGGTGCTGCGGGTGCAGGAACACCTCGGCCACCGGCCCTTGCTCGACGATCTGGCCGGCATCCATCACCGCCACGCGGTCGCAGACCCGGCGGATCACGTCCATTTCATGGGTGATCAGGACGATGGTCAGCTTCAGTTCCCGGTTGATCTCCGCCAGCAGCTGCAGCACCGAGGCGGTGGTTTGCGGGTCGAGGGCGCTGGTGGCCTCGTCGCACAGCAGGATTTTCGGCCGGGTCGACAGGGCGCGGGCAATACCGACGCGCTGCTTCTGCCCGCCAGACAGCTGGGCGGGGTACTTTTTGGCGTGGTCCTGCAGGCCTACGCGGGCGAGCAATTCAGTCACGCGCTTGTCGATCTCGGCACGCGACAGCTCGCCGGCGAGCAGCAGCGGCAAGGCGACGTTGTCGGCGACGGTCTTGGAGGCCAGCAGGTTGAAGTGCTGGAAGATCATCCCGACCTGCTGGCGGAAGCCGCGCAACTGGTTGGCGTCGAACGCGGTGACGTCTTCGCCATCGACGATGATCTTGCCGCCGCTTGGTGCTTCAAGGCGGTTGATCAGGCGCAGCAAGGTGCTCTTGCCGGCGCCGGAGTGGCCGATCAGGCCGAACACTTGGCCATTTTCAATGGTCAGGCTGGTCGGATTGAGGGCGGGGATGTCCCTACCGGCGACGCGGTAGGTCTTGTGCACATGTTGAAACTCGATCACGTAGCGAACCTTGTGGGGCGCATGGAAGTTGGGTCAGCGGTTAGCCGGGCGCGCATTTTAGCCTTTTCCCATAGCTGTTCTTAGCATTTATTTCGTAACCGACCAATCGCGCGGATATAACGCGACAGCCGGTAAACCTGATTGAACGCCTGTCGCCCCCCTCCAGTCACTACTAGAACAAGCCCGTAAGGGCAGCCTGAAGACTGATGAGGAGAGCCGAAGATGCCCAGCAAGAACCCCGACGCCCCCCGTGAAAGCCAGCTCGCCGGCACCCAGACCCCCGACCGCGCCAACACCAATGCCAAGTTGCAGAGCCTGGAAAACTTCCGTGGCGATGCTACCGGCGAGGCGTTACGCACCAATCAGGGGGTGAAGATAGCCGACAACCAGAACTCTCTCAAAGCCGGCGCGCGTGGGCCTTCGCTGCTCGAAGACTTCATCATGCGCGAGAAGATCACCCACTTCGACCATGAGCGCATTCCCGAGCGTATCGTCCACGCCCGTGGCACCGGTGCGCATGGTTACTTTCAGAGCTATGGCGACCATGCCGAGCTGACCAAGGCTGGGTTCCTGCGCGATCCAGAGAAAATCACCCCTGTATTCGTGCGCTTCTCCACGGTGCAGGGGCCGCGTGGCTCTGGCGACACGGTGCGCGACGTACGCGGTTTTGCCGTGAAGTTCTACACCGATGAGGGCAATTTCGACCTGGTTGGCAACAACATGCCAGTGTTCTTTATCCAGGATGCGATCAAGTTTCCCGACTTTGTCCATGCGGTGAAGCCCGAACCGCACAACGAGATCCCCACTGGAGGCTCGGCCCACGACACCTTCTGGGACTTCGTCTCGCTGGTGCCGGAGTCGGCGCACATGGTCATCTGGGCCATGTCTGACCGCGCCATTCCGCGCAGCCTGCGAATGATGGAAGGCTTTGGCGTGCATACCTTCCGCCTGATCAACGCCGAGGGCGTGGCAAGCTTCGTCAAATTCCACTGGAAGCCGCGTCAGGGTGTGCACTCGGTATTGTGGGACGAAGCGCAAAAACTGGCAGGCAAAGACACCGACTACCATCGCCGTGACCTGTGGGAAGCGATCGAAACGGGTGACTATCCAGAGTGGGAGCTAGGCGTACAAATCGTGCCGGAGGCGGATGAGCACAAATTCGACTTCGACCTGCTCGACCCGACCAAGATCATCCCCGAAGAGCTGGTGCCGGTGACCCCGCTGGGCAAGATGGTGCTCAACCGCAACCCGGATAATTTCTTTGCCGAGGTCGAGCAGATCGCCTTCTGCCCCGGACACATCGTGCCGGGTATCGACTTTACCAACGACCCGTTGCTGCAGGGCCGGCTGTTCTCCTACACCGATACCCAGATCAGCCGCCTGGGTGGGCCGAACTTCCATGAAATCCCGATCAACCGCCCGGTTGCGCCCAATCACAACGGTCAGCGCGATGCCTTGCACCGCATGACCATCGACAAGGGGCGCGCCTCCTACGAGCCCAACAGCATCGACGGCGGCTGGCCTAAGGAAACCCCACCTGCCCCGCAAGATGGCGGCTTCGAGAGCTATCAGGAGCGTATCGACGCCAATAAGATCCGCCAACGCAGTGACTCGTTCAGCGATCACTTCTCGCAGGCGCGGTTGTTCTTCCAGAGCATGAGCGCGCATGAGCAACAGCACATCATCAAGGCGTACAGCTTTGAATTGGGCAAAGTTGAGCGCGAGCATATTCGAGCGCGCGAGGTGAACGAGATTCTCGCCAACATCGATCTGAAGTTGGCTGCGGCAGTGGCGGCCAACCTGGGTTTGCCGGCGCCGAAGAAGGGCACGGTGCAGGTCAAGGGGTCGAAATTGGCCAAATCGCCGGCGTTGAGCCAGATGAATCACCCGGGCAGCGTGGGGATCAAGGGGCGCAAGATCGCCCTGCTGGTGGCCGATGGGGTCGATGGCGCGGATGTCGACAGGTTGGTCAAGGCGCTGGAAGCGCAAAGTGCCCGGCCGTTGTTGTTGGGGCCGAGTTCGGCGCCAGTGAAGACTGCCGATGGCAAGGCGCTGGCGGTGGATGCGTCGATGGAGGGAATGCCGTCGGTGCTGGTCGATGGGGTTTTGCTACCGGCGGGCAAGGCTTCGCTGCAAGCGCTGGGTGAAAGTGGCCTGGCCAAGCATTACCTGCTTGAGGCCTATAAGCACCTGAAGGCGATAGGCGTGGCTAAGGACGCCAAGGCATTGTTGGACAAGCTGGGGCTCAAGGAAGACAAGGGGTTGCTGGTGGGAGATGATCAGAAAGCAGTCGATGCCTTCGTCAAGGCAGTGGAAGGGCATCGAGTCTGGGAGCGCGAGGCGGCCGCTGAATCTGTTCCGGCGTGAGAATTTTGGGGCCGCAAAGCGGCCCCAAAACCCTCAACCCTGATGCGGTACTAGAACTACCTGAGCCGGCAGCGAGCGCTGAATTTCATGCTTCTGCTTCAGCTCAAAGCCACTGTCGAGCTTGCGCACGCGCTTTTCCAGCAAGGTTTTCAACCAAGGCGCATCGTCAGTGCGCGGCACCTGGAAGACTACGTCGCACTGATAATTCACCACATCCGCGGCAATATCATCGAGCTGGCGACGCATGGCGCGGCTGTCGGTGGTCTTCAGCGCCACCACGGTGCTTGGCGCAGAGGGGTCGATCACTCGTGCCTTGGGCTTGGCCTCAGCGGCCTTCAGCGCTGCTTCCGCGCGCTCGAGTTCAGCCTTGCGCGCCTGGGCTACGGCATCACCGCCAGTGATTGCAGGTGCCCGCGGCATCAGTGCCCGCGCCCGCGCCAGGGCGGTGGCGGCAGCATTGACATCGCCCTTTTGCAGCACGATCTGGCTACGGCGCAGATAGGCTTCGGCCAATTGCCGCTGATACTGCTCAACACGGGCATCGTCAGGCGACTGCGCCTGCAAGGCGGTCAACTGATCTTCGGCTGTGGCCAGCTCGTTGCTGGCAATGCTCTGCTCCAGTTGCCCCCAGGCATCAGGCTGGGCAGGCGCGGTCGATTGTTCGACCGGGGCGCTGGAACACGCGGCCAGGAACAACGAAAACACGGCAACAAGCAGATAACGGGAGGCGAACGGCTTCATTCCTGCGACTCTCTATTTGCGCAAAAAGCGAGCAAGTCTACACCCAGGTGCGCACGCTCGAAAACAAGTCTTACAGACCCTTTACCCGCGAAAAGGTTGCAGGATGCGCCTGCGCGCACCCAGATTTTCAGCGCTTCGGCACCGCCAGGCTCAGCAAGAATAGCACCGCCGCGCAGACCACGATCGATGGGCCGGCTGGGGTGTCCTTGAACCAGGACATCGCCAGGCCGCCGCATACCGCCGTGATCCCCAGCAGGCTGGCGCCCAGCGCCATCTGCTCGGGCGAGCGGGCGTGACGCTGCGCCGCAGCCGCTGGAATGATCAGCAACGAGGTGATCAGCAGCACGCCTACGATCTTCATCGCCACGGCAATCACGACCGCGATCAACAGCATCAGCGCCATGCGCAGGGCCGCCACCGGCAGGCCTTCGACCATTGCCAACTCCTCGTGCACGGTGATCGCCAAGAGTGGCCGCCACAGTGCGCCGAGCAGCAGCAGGACCAGCGCACTGCCGCCGAGGATCCAGCCCAGGTCAGTCGGGCTGATCGCCAGCAGGTCGCCGAACAGATAGGCCATCAGGTCGATGCGCACATCGTGCATGAAGCTCAGCACCACCAGGCCCAGCGACAAGGTGCTGGGGGCGAGAATGCCGAGCAAGGTGTCGGAGGCCAGCGGCTGACGTTGTTGCAGAGTCACCAGCAGGATCGCCAGCAGCAGGCAGCCAACAGTCACCGCCAACGCTGGGCTCACGTCCAGCACGAAACCTAGTGCTACCCCGAGTAAGGCGGCGTGGGACAGGGTATCGCCGAAATAGGCCATCCGCCGCCAGACCACGAAAGACCCCAGGGGGCCGGCCACCACAGCCAAGGACAGTCCCGCGAGCAGGGCGTAGAGAAGAAAATCAGCCATGCTTGCAGTGCTCTCCGTGAACATGGGTGCCGGGGGCGACCACCGAGCCATGCAGGTCGTGGCTGTGATCGTGATGGTGGTGGTAGATCGCCAGGCTAGGTGCGTTCTGGCCGAACAGCTCGACGAAGGCTGGGTCGCCGCTGACCTGCTCCGGATGGCCCGAGCAGCACACATGGCGGTTCAGGCAGACCACCTGGTCGGTGGTGCTCATCACCAGGTGCAGGTCGTGCGACACCATCAGCACGCCGCAGCCGTGGCGGTCGCGCAGGCGGGTGATCAGGTTGTACAGCTCGGTCTGGCCGACCACGTCGACGCCCTGCACCGGCTCGTCGAGCACCAGCAGTTGCGGTTCGCGCAGCAGCGCCCGAGCCAGCAGCACACGCTGCATCTCACCACCGGAGATGTTCTGGATCGGGTTGTCGATGACCTGTTCGGCGCCCACTTCCTGCAACGCTGAAACGGCTGCCGCGCGGTCTACGCCGGGCACCAGGCGCAAGAAGCGCAGTACCGACAGCGGCAGCGTCGGGTCGACCTGGATCTTCTGCGGCATGTAGCCGATGCGCAGCTTGGGCTTGCGCCAGACCTTGCCCCGATGGGGCTTGAGCAAGCCGAGCACAGCGCGCACCAGGGTGGTCTTGCCGGCGCCATTGGGGCCGATCAGGGTGACGATCTGGCCAGGCGCCACCGCCAGGTCAATGTTGTCCAGAACCGCTTCGCCTGCGAACGTGACCCCGACCTGTTCGAGGCGGATCAGTGCATCGCTCATGCCGCGCCTCGGCAGTTGCCGCACAGGCCCACGACTTCCACGGTCTGGGTTTCGACGCTGAAACCGACCGCCTTGGCGCTGGCGACGATCGCGCCGCTGATGCTGTCTTGCTCAAGCTCGATGGCCACGTGGCATTCGCGGCAGATCAAGAACTGACCCTGGTGCGCGTGCTCAGGATGGCTGCAGCCGATAAAGGCGTTGAGCGAGGCGATGCGGTGCACCAGGCCGTTTTCCAGGAGAAAGTCCAGCGCCCGGTACACGGTTGGCGGCGCCGCGCGGCGGCCGTCCTGCTCACTGAGTACGGCGAGGATGTCGTAGGCGCCCAGCGGCTTGTGGCTCTGCCAAACCAGCTCCAGCACCCGGCGGCGCAAGGCGGTCAGGCGCAGGCCTTGGCGGATGCAGATGGCATCAGCTTCGGCCAGGGCGCTGTGCACGCAATGGGAATGGTCGTGGGGACGGTGAGCCAGCGGCGTGATGGACATGAGCGGCGACGGTTCTGAATGGAGACGTTATTATGTTACCTGTTTCTGACAAGTCGAGTATTCACCGTGCCCCGTTTCCTTGTCCTTTTTGTCGCTTTTATCGCCTGTTCTGCCCAGGCTGACGTCCGCTTACTGACCAGCATCAAGCCCTTGCAGCAGATTGCCGCGGCGGTGCAGGACGGCGTCGGCAGCCCTGACGTGCTGCTGCCGCCTGGCGCCTCGCCGCACCACTATGCCTTGCGCCCTTCCGACGTACGGCGCGTGGGCGATGCGGACCTGTTGTACTGGATCGGCCCGGACATGGAAAACTTCCTGCCGCGCGTCCTCAACGCCCGCAGCAAGCCAAGCGTTGCCGTGCAGTCGCTGGCCGGCATGCAACTGCGCCACTTTGGCGAGGGCAGCCATTCACACGATGAAGGTGGGCACGACGACCATGACGATCACGACCATGACCACCGTCCAGGCAGCCTGGATGCCCATTTGTGGTTGTCGTCGGTCAATGCGCGGGTGATCGCCGCGAAGATGGCTGCAGACCTGGCCAAGGTCGATCCAGCCAATGCGGCGCGTTACCAGGGCAACCTCAAAGCCTTCGTCGAGCGGTTGGACGCGTTGGACCAGCGTATCAAGGCGCGCGTGGCTGGAGTTGCCAACAAGCCGTACTTCGTGTTCCACGAGGCCTTCGACTACTTCGAGGCCAACTATGGCCTCAAGCACACTGGGGTGTTTAGCGTTGCCTCGGAAGTGCAGCCAGGGGCGCAGCACGTTGCAGCGATGCGCAAGCGCCTGCAGGAAGTGGGCAAGACGTGTGTGTTCAGCGAGCCGCCGCTGCGCCCGCGTTTGGCTGAGACGCTGACTGCCGGGTTACCGGTGCGCCTGGCCGAGCTGGATGCTCTGGGGGGCACCGACCCAGTGGATGGCAAGGGCTATGAGCGCTTGCTGGAGAAGCTGGGCAGCGATCTGACGGGGTGCCTGGAGCAATTGTGATCCAGTGCTGACGCTATCGCTGGGCAAGCCTGCTCCCATGCATGGGAGCGGGCTTGCCCCGCGATAGGCCACTGGCTTTACAGCGCGAACGGCAATTTCAACGCCACCTGCTGACGCTGCGCCAGTCGCACCTCGAACTCGCTCGGGTCGTGGATCATCACATCCATCCCGGCAAACGACTCGGCTGCGATCAGGCGCGACAGCCAGAAGCGCACGCAGGCCACCCGCAGCATCACCGGCCACAACTCGGCTTCCGCCGCAGTGAACGGCCGCAGCCCGGCGTAGGCCCCCAGCAGCGCCTGCGCCCGTGGCAGGTCGATGCCGGACTTATCATCCAGGCACCAGTCATTCACGGTAATGGCGATGTCATACAGCATCGGCCCCGAGCAGGCGTTGTAGAAGTCGATCAGCCCCGTCAGGTGGGTGCCTTCGAACATCACGTTGTCGCGGAACAGGTCAGCGTGCAGGTTGGCCCGTGGTAGCGCGAGGATCTGCGCCTTGTGCGCGGCGATCTCATCCAGTGCAGGCTGCAACAGGCGCTGTTGCGCCTCGCTCAGGTGCGAAATCAACTCGGCGCCAGACTCCAGCATCCAGTCCAGACCTCGGTCGGTCTTGCGCTCCAGGGTGTTGTCGCGCGTAGCCAGGTGAATGTGCGCTAACAATTCGCCAACTTGAGCACAGTGCTGATTGTTCGGCACTTTGATGTGCTTGCCCGACAGTCGTGGCTGCAACAGTGCCGGCTTGCCGTTGAGCTCGCGCAGGCCATTGCCCTCGCGATCACGCACGGCGTAAGGCACTGGCATGTCGGCCTGGTGCAGCACATCGAGCAGGTCGATGAAGAACGGCATGTCCTCGGCAGGGCCGCGTTCGATCAGCGTCAGCACGAACTCACCCTGTTCGAGGCTGACGAAGAAGTTGCTGTTCTCGGTACCGGCGGCAATGCCCTGGAAGTCGAGCAGACGGCCCAGCTCATACGGCGCCAGAAAGGTTTCCAGCTCGGGCCGGGACACAGGGGTGAAAACTGACATGATGAAAAGTTGCCCATGCGGGCACTTCCGCCGGGAAGTGCCAGGTTGATGTGAACGGTACGCGTCAGATTACCACTCGAAGATCTTCCACGACGGAATCAGCATGTCCGGCTGGTCGGATCGAATGAAATTGCCGTCGGAGCCGTCGGCGCGTACCAGGAAATAAGGTTTGCCGTTTTTCGGCGTGATTTTGATCGCATACAGGAAGCCGTTTTGACGGTACTCCTGAATGGTTCGATCGCCTTCCGTGCGAATGGTCACATCGGGATCTGCCGATGGGGCGTCGTCCGCCGCCTGGGTGACGATAGGCGTGGTTGCCAGAAGGCCGAGCAGTAACAGGCGATTGAGTGTCCGCATGATAACCTTGTCCCTTTGTCGTCAATGACTCCGGCTATTCTAGCGCCGGACCCGCCGAAAAGGTTGATTCTCCTCATGAGCCAAGCGCCTCTCGTCCTGGTGGACGGTTCTTCATACCTCTACCGCGCCTTTCACGCGCTGCCGCCGCTGACCACGTCCAAAGGTCTGCCGACCGGCGCGGTCAAGGGCGTGCTGAACATGCTCAAGAGCCTGCGCAAGCAATACCCTGACAGCTTGTTCGCGGTGGTCTTCGACGCCAAGGGCGGGACCTTCCGCGACGCCATGTTCGCCGAGTACAAGGCCAACCGCCCAAGCATGCCGGATGACCTGCGCGTGCAGGTCGAGCCACTGCACGCCAGCGTCAAGGCGCTGGGCTATCCGCTGCTGTGCGTAGAAGGCGTCGAGGCCGATGACGTGATCGGCACCCTGGCCCGCAGCAGTGCGGCCGCCGGCCGTCCGGTGATCATTTCGACCGGCGACAAGGACATGGCCCAATTGGTGGACGGGCACATTACCCTGGTCAACACCATGACCGGTAGCGTCCTGGATATTGCTGGCGTGCACGAGAAATTCGGCGTCGGCCCGGAACATATCATCGACTTCCTGGCGCTGATGGGCGACAAGGTCGACAACATTCCTGGCGTTCCAGGCGTTGGCGAGAAGACCGCCGTGGGCCTGCTGACCGGGATCGGCGGCGGCCTGCGCGAGGTCTACGACAACCTCGACAAGGTTCCTGCCTTGCCAATTCGCGGCGCCAAGGGCCTGCCGGCCAAGCTTGAGGAGCATCGCGACGCGGCGTTCCTGTCGTATGAACTGGCGACCATCAAGGTCGACGTGCCGCTGGATATCGAAGTCGATGCGCTGGTGTGTGGCGAACCGGACCGCGAAGCCTTGCTGGCGCTGTACACCGAGATGGAGTTCAAAAGCTGGATCGCCGAAGTCCAGCGCGATGCGGTCAAGGTTGGCGAAGTGATTACGCCAGTTGAAGAACCGCAGGCCAAGGTCGAGCCGCAATACGAAACCATCCTCGATCAGGCGCGTTTCGACCTGTGGTTGGAGAAACTGCGCCAGGCATCGCTGTTTGCCTTCGACACGGAAACCACCAGCCTCGATGCCCAGCAGGCCAAGCTGGTCGGCCTGTCGTTCGCGGTGGAACCGCACGTGGCCGCGTATGTGCCGCTGGCCCATGACTACGAAGGCGCCCCGGTCCAACTGGATCGCGACGCTGTACTGCTGGCGCTCAAGCCGCTGCTGGAAGACCCGACCAAGGGCAAGATCGGCCAGAACGCCAAGTACGACATCAATATCCTGGCCAACTGCGCGATTGGTGGCGACCAGGCGCACGGCATCGACATGCGCGGTGTGGCTTACGACACCATGCTCGAATCCTACGTGCTCAACTCCACCGCTACCCGGCACGACATGGATAGCCTGGCGCAGAAGTATCTGGACCACACCACCATTGCCTTCGAAGACATCGCCGGCAAAGGTGCCAAGCAGCTGACCTTCAACCAGATTCATCTGGACAAGGCCGGGCCGTACGCCGCCGAAGATGCCGACATCACCTTGCGCCTGCACCAGGCGTTGCAGGCACGCCTGGCCAAGACGCCTAGCGTGCAGCCGGTATTGATGGACATCGAAATGCCGCTGGTGCCGGTCTTGGCCAAGATCGAGCGCCAAGGCGCGCTGGTCGATGCCAACTTGCTGGCGATCCAGAGTGGCGAGCTGGGCGTGAAGATGGCTGAGCTGGAGCGCGAAGCCTTTGCCTTGGCCGGTGAAGAGTTCAACCTGGGCTCACCCAAGCAGCTTGGCGTGATTCTGTATGACAAGCTGGGCATGCCGGTGCTGAGCAAGACCACCAAGGGCCAGGCTTCGACCGCCGAAGCCGTGCTGGCCGAGCTGGCTGAGCAGGATTACCCGCTGCCCAAGGTACTGATGCAGTACCGCAGTCTGAGCAAGCTGAAGAACACCTACACCGATAAGCTGCCGCACCAGATCAACCCGCGCACTGGGCGTATCCACACCTCCTATCAGCAGGCGGTGGCGGCCACGGGGCGTTTGTCGTCGAACGACCCAAACTTGCAGAACATCCCGATTCGGACTGCCGAAGGCCGGCGTATTCGCCAGGCGTTCGTGGCTAGCCCCGGCTACAAGCTGTTGGCTGCCGACTATTCGCAGATCGAGCTGCGCATCATGGCCCACCTGGCCAAGGACGAAGGCCTGTTGCATGCCTTCCGCAATGACCTCGACGTGCACCGGGCGACGGCTGCGGAAGTGTTCGGCGTGGATCTGGCGGCTGTTACCACCGACCAGCGTCGCAGCGCCAAGGCGATCAACTTCGGCCTGATCTATGGCATGAGCGCCTTCGGCCTGGCCAAGCAGATTGGCGTCGATCGCAAACAATCGCAGGACTACATCGACCGTTACTTCGCCCGCTACCCCGGAGTGCTGGCCTACATGGAGCGCACTCGCGCCCAGGCCGCCGAACAGGGCTTCGTCGAAACCCTGTTCGGCCGTCGCCTGTACCTGCCGGACATCAACGCGAAAAACCCGGCGCTGCGCAAAGGTGCCGAGCGCACGGCGATCAATGCGCCAATGCAGGGTACGGCGGCAGACATCATCAAGCGCGCCATGGTCGCGGTGGATGGCTGGTTGAGTGGCAGCGGCCTGGATGCTCGAGTGATCCTGCAGGTGCACGATGAATTGGTGCTGGAAGTGCGCGAAGACCTGGTCGAGCAGGTGAAGGAGCAAATTCGCCCGTACATGAGCAATGCCGCGCAGCTCGACGTGCCGTTGCTGGTCGAAGTAGGTGTTGGCTCGAATTGGGACGAAGCTCACTAAACGGCGTAGGAAAGATGTGTAGGATCTGCGCTGTAGTGTCGCGGATCCGACGCTGGCCTGGTGCCATTAGAACGGGAGTTTCATGAAACTATCGCAAATAGTTTCCAGGGCTTCGGAACTAAACCGGTGAAGCGGAACTCAGAGTAACTGAATGGCTGGTGAAGCCTTTCGATGCTCCTATGTTGTGTTAAGTGTTGGCAGATACCTGGACCCCGCCCTAGCGGTCCAGACTTGAACCCCAGACTTCCCCCTCCCCATATGAAGTCCGGGGTTTTTTTTGCCTGCGATTCAGGATTTCACAGCGTGGGGGCCGCTTCGCAGCCCCAAAAATCTAAATCACTCCGCCGGCTTGTCTTCCAGCTCCATCCACCCTGCCAATACAGCATAGGCCTCTTCCAGCCCCTGGCGCTTGGGTGCCGAGAACAACTGGATGGTCGCCGCGTCGCCCCAGCCCTTGCGAATCTCGGCTTGCACCTTGAGCAGCGTGTTCTTCGCCGCACCAAAGGTCAGCTTGTCGGCCTTGGTCAGCAGAATGTGCATGGGCATGCCGCTGGCCTTGGCCCAGTCGAGCATCATCTTGTCGAAGTCGGTCATTGGATGGCGCACGTCCATCATCAGGATGATCCCTTTCAGACACTCACGTCCGCCCAGGTAGGCTTCGAGGTGACGCTGCCAGTGCTGCTTGAGCGGAATCGGGACTTTTGCATAACCGTAGCCCGGCAAGTCGACCAATCGCCGTTCATCGTCCAGACTGAAGAAATTCAACAGCTGGGTGCGCCCTGGGGTTTTCGAGGTACGCGCCAGGCTGGCATGGGTCAGGGTGTTGAGGGCGCTGGATTTACCGGCGTTGGAACGGCCGGCGAAAGCCACCTCGTAACCCTGGTCTTCCGGGCATTGTTCGACCTTGGCAGCGCTAAGGGCGAATGTGGCTTTCTGGCAGAGGCCGAGGATGGGGTTCTTGACTTGCATGGGATATCCGATGTGGGTGTTGCCTAATCCAGGCAGTGTCGTTTCCGTTTGGAGGACGGAAGTATATAATGCCCCAGTTTTTGTGTGTGCATTCTCCCAGCGAAGGAGGGCGCACATGGGGTGTCGAACATTAGCTCGCGCAATAGAACGCAGCGCGGCCCCCAACCCTGAAAGGTCGTTGCGCAAGGCGAAATGGCTATTGGCTGTCGGTATGTTCCTACCGTTTTTCAGCGCACAGGCTACACAGGATCCCGAGGCGTTGTACAACCGCAGCTGCGCTGCCTGTCACGCCGGACAACTGCCTCAGGCACCCAAGAAGGGTGACTCGGCAGCTTGGGAGCCAAGGCTGGCGCAGGGTATGGAGGTACTGGTAGCGAATGTTACTCGGGGTTTCAAGGCTATGCCGCCGCGTGGATTGTGCATGGACTGCAGTGCCGAGGACTACCGTTTGGTCATCCTCTGGATGACCGGTAGTCCCGATACATAACATTTCACCCTTAGCCGTGTTGGATTAGCTGATGAACAAACTATTCGTGAGTCTGCTGTTGACCATGGGGGTTGCAGGTGCGGCCAATGCTGCGGACCCTATCAAAGGCGATGCTGCCGCCGGTCAGGCGAAAACTGCCGTCTGTGGTGCCTGCCACAACCCTGACGGCAACAGCCTGGCGCCGAACTTCCCCAAACTCGCCGGCCAAGGCCAGCGATACCTTGAGAAGCAACTGCACGACATCAAGTCTGGCAAGCGTACGGTGCTGGAGATGACCGGCATGCTCGAGCCCTTCAACGAGCAGGATCTGGCCGACATCGCCGCCTACTTTGCCAGCCAGAAAGGCAGTGTCGGCGCTGCCGATCCGAAGCTGGTCGAACGCGGTCGTGCGCTGTTCAATGGCGGCGATCTGGAAAAAGGCATGCCTGCCTGCACTGGCTGCCACTCGCCGAACGGCGCCGGCATCGCCTTGGCCGGCTTCCCCCACCTGAGCGGCCAGCATGCCCAGTACGTGACCAAGCAGCTCACAGATTTCCGTGAGGGCAACCGCACCAATGATGGCGACGCGATGACCATGCGTTCTATCGCCGGCAAGCTGAGCAACAAGGACATCGACGCCCTGGCCAGCTATATCCAAGGGTTGCACTGAGGCAATGCCCTTAGGGCTGCTTTGCAGACCGTCGTGCAGCGCGGCCCCGGCAACCTAAGTGTTTAACACTCAGTTAATGGTCGATGGCTAAAGATGAAAGGGCGGCCCACACCGCCCTTTTTTTTGTCCGTAGCCGTTACACTACAGAACTCAAGCCCTTCCCGACCTGTCACAGCACCGGTCGCGTCGAGGCGACCAATGACTGCTCAGGAGTAAAGCATGCGTAAACTGATTCTCAGCGCTGCGCTGGTCGCCGCCAGCGTATTCGGTATGACCGCCGTCCAGGCCGCCGAGCCTGCAACAGCGGGCAAGGAATATATCGAGCTGAGCAACCCTGTTCCGGTTTCCCAGCCAGGCAAGATCGAAGTCGTCGAGCTGTTCTGGTACGGCTGCCCGCACTGCTATCACTTCGAACCGACCGTCAATCCGTGGGCTGAAAAACTGCCGGCGGACGTCAACTTCAAGCGCGTTCCAGCCATGTTCGGCGGCCCTTGGGACGCCCACGGCCAGATGTTCCTGACCCTTGAAGCCATGGGCGTCGAGCACAAGGTGCACGCCGCTGTCTTCGACGCGATCCAGAACCAGCGCAAGCAACTGGTCAAGCCTGAGGACATGGCCGAGTTCCTCGCCACCCAGGGCGTGGACAAGGACAAGTTCCTCGCCACCTTCAACTCCTTCGCGATCAAGGGCCAAGTGAACCAGGCCAAGGAACTGGCGAAGAAGTACGAAATCACCGGCGTACCGAGCATGGTGGTCAACGGTAAATACCGCTTCGATTTGGGTACTGCCGGCGGTCCGGAAGGCGTGCTGAACGTCGCCGACCAACTGATCGCCAAGGAGCGCGCCGCTAAGTAAGCGGCGAACTCATGGCTCGCTTGCGCTCCACCCGGGGGGTTGGCCTGCACCAGCCGCAGGTCAACGAGCATCACCTGCAGGCCCCTGGCCTGCCTGAGGATGGTCGACTGCGGCTGCTCAGTTTCAATATCCAGGTGGGCATCAGCACCGAACGCTACCGGCACTACCTGACCCGCAGCTGGCAGCATTTGCTGCCGCATAACGGGCGTGCTGGCAACTTGCAGAAGATCGGTGCGCTGCTCAGTGACTTCGACTTGGTCGCCCTTCAGGAAGCCGATGGCGGCAGCCTGCGCTCGGGCTACGTCAACCAGGTCGAGCACCTGGCCCAGTTGGGGGCGTTCCCCTACTGGTATCAGCAGCTCAATCGCAACCTCGGACGTTTCGCCCAGCACAGCAACGGCGTACTCAGCCGCCTCAAGCCCCAGCACCTGGAAGACCATCCCCTGCCCGGCCCTGCCGGTCGAGGTGCGATCCTGGTGCAGTTCGGCGAGGGCAAGGACGCGCTGATCGTGGTGATGATGCACCTGGCTCTCGGAGCCAAGACCCGCGCCCTGCAATTGAGCTACATCCGCGAGCTGATTGGCGGCTACCGTCATCAGGTGCTGATGGGGGACATGAACACCCATGCCAACGACTTGCTCGAACACTCGCCGCTGCGCGATCTAGGCCTGATTGCACCGCAAGTCGAGGCCACCTTCCCAAGTTGGCGCCCGCAGCGCTGCCTGGACCACATCCTGCTCAGTCCAAGCCTGACCTTGGAGCGGGTCGAGGTGCTGGCGCAGCCGATTTCCGATCACCTTCCCGTTGCCGTCGAGATTCGATTGCCTGACGCATTGACTGTGGATACGCTGCCGGTCTTGAGCTAATTGCCATCACCCCGCAGTGGACCCAGGCATGACCGAAGACGCCGAGCGCTGGAAAGAAAAATACTTAAAAAGCATCGAACAGCAGGAAAAACTCGAGCGCCGGTGGGATGCCCGTCTCGACTTGCTGCGTCGTGGCCTGGTGCGCAGTACCTTGGCCGCCGAGGGCAGCGACAAGGCGGTGGACCAGTGCATGAAGGAAATGCGCGAGGTCATCCGTAGCGACAACATGGACGCGGGGCTTGCCAACCTGATTCCGCGTCTGGAAAAAGCGGTGCTCGACTCCGAGCAGCGTCGCGAAACCCGCATGAACCAGGTTAGCGATGCGCTGACCGCGCTAGTCACTCAGCTCCAGGCCCTGCCGCTGTCCGGTGATGTCGCTCGGCCACTGAAAAAACTGGCGAAGAAACTCGATGGTGGTGTCAGCCAATCGCGCGAGTTGCCGCCCCTGCTTGCTGAGCTCAGTGGTTTGCAGGGCCGAGCCCTGACCCTGCTGCAGAGCCCGGAAGAAGAGGCTCGCCCAGGCTTTTTGCAGCGGCTTTTCGGTAAAGCTGAACAAGAGTCTCGGCCGGAACACGCAGAATCGCCCCAGCCTGCACCGGTTCCAACGCCAGCCTTGGCAGAGCCTGCTGTCGAGAGCGAGTCTGCTCTGCAGCCCGTCAAAGGCGAAGTGCTTCAGCCCTCGGTACCTGCAATCATGGCCGCTGCGCCAGAGCCTGTGGATCCGATTGCAGCCAAACCAGTGATCACTGAGGAGCACGCAGAGGCGCCCACGGCAGAAGTGGTGCAGGCGTTGCTGCTGGAGCCGTCGCAGCCGGCGCTGGTTGAGGGGCCTGATGCCGAGCCTGCTCCAGTCATTGCCAGCCAGGAGCCAAATGAGCCAGAGCAAGCGGTACTGGCTCAAGCAGAGCCTGACGAACTCAGCGCGATAGAGCCACAGCCAGAGGCGGCGCCGGAGCAAGTCGAACTGCTGGACGGTGAGGATGGCCCTTATGCCCTGCCTAACGCTGTCGAGCCACCCTACAGCCAAGTCGCTGCGCATATCGAGCAAACCTTGATTGGCCTGCTCGATGACCTGAGCCTGCCGGAGCGGCACAAGGCCCAGGCGCTGGAAATGCGTGAGCGCGTGGCGCGTGGGCTGAACTGGTACGAACTGATTCCGGTGCTGGATGATCTGGCGGTACTCATGCTGGCCATCACCGACAGCGGCCAGCATGAATTCGAGGCCTACTTGCAACAGCTCAACGAGCGCCTCGAGACCTTCCAGAGCCACTTGCACGAAGCCAGTGCCGGGCATGCCGACAACAGTACTGCGGCGCGTGAGCTGGACAGCCAGTTGCGCGAACAGGTCGATGGCCTGCAAAGCAGCGTCCAGGGTGCCGCTGATCTCGATAGCCTCAAGCACATTCTGGACAATCGCCTCGAAGGCTTGCTGGTGACCATCGACGATCACCAGCACGAGCGTGACCGCCGCGAGCAGGAACTGGCCGGACGCCTGCATGGCTTGGCCGAGCGGGTGGCGAACATGGAACAGGAAGCCCTGGGGTATCGCGAGCACCTTGAGGAGCAACGCCAGAAAGCCCTGATCGATCCCCTAACCGGGCTGCCCAACCGCGCCGCGTGGTCAGAACAGGTCGAGCGCGAAGTGCAGGATTGGCAGGAAAACGGCGGCCACTTGCTGATGGCGATCCTCGACCTTGACCACTTCAAACGCATCAATGACGGCTATGGCCACCTGGCCGGCGACAAGGTGTTGAAGATCGTCGCCGACCAGTTACGCAAGCGCCTGCGTGGCCGCGACTTCATCGCACGCTTTGGCGGTGAAGAGTTTGTCCTGCTATTGCCGCAAACTTCACCGGCTGCAGGCGCGCAGGTGGCTGAAACCCTGCGCGCTGCCATCGAAGCATGCCCCTTCCATTTCAAGGGTGAGCGGGTGGTGATTACCGCCTCCATCGGGGTCAGCGCTTTCCGCACCGGTGAGCGTAGCGATCAGGTGCTCAAGCGCGCCGACGAAGCCTTGTATAGAGCCAAGGATCTGGGACGCAATCGGGTCGAGCAGGCTTAAGTAACAATTTGCTGATGGTCTTTCCTACAAGCGATTAGGGGGGAGCACGTTATACTGTAGCAACGATGTCGACTCTCTTATGACGTGCTCCCCTTTAATGAAAACACTCTTCACAGCTTTGCTTCTCTTGGCCCTGGCGGGTTGCAGCAGCGGCCTGCGCATCGACCGCAGCCATGTCTCGGCGAACCAGGACGAGCGCATCCAGTTCGTCGTCCTGCATTACACCAATGCCTCACTCGAACGCTCTCTGGCACTGTTGACCCACGGCGAGGTCAGCAGCCACTACCTGATCGGCGATGGTCCGGCCACGGTTTATCAGTTGGTCGACGAGAGCAAACGTGCCTGGCATGCCGGCGATAGCCAATGGGACGGTCGCACCTGGCTCAATTCAAGCTCCATCGGCATCGAGATCGTCAACCCGGGGTTCACCGACACACCCAATGGTCGGGTCTGGCACCCCTACAGCGAAGCGCAGATCCAGGCGCTCATCGCGTTGCTCCAGGATATCGTCAAGCGCAACCACATCCAGCCGCGCTACATCATCGGGCACAGCGACATCGCGCCCTTGCGCAAGCTCGATCCGGGGCCGCTGTTCCCATGGAAACGCTTGGCAGATGCAGGCTTGGGCATTTGGCCTGAAGCCAACGCAGTCGCGCGGCAGCGGGCGTACTTCGAGGTCAATCCACCATCGATTACCTGGTATCAGCAACAGTTGCTGCGCTTTGGCTACTCCATCGAACAGACCGGCGAACTGGATGTAGCGACTCGGCATGTGCTGGCGGCCTTCCAGATGCGCTTCCGCCCGCAGCGGTTCGATGGCATGCCGGATGCGCAAACCGCGGCGATGTTGCAGGTGCTCAACCAAAAGCGTTGAACCCTGCGCGCCCAACGGCCGTGCCGACTGACCATTCCGTTGCTATACCTCTTGGTAATCAACTGGATATATCCGATGTCAGCCTTCCTCGTTGGGTTGCGCCAAATTCTCCACCGCCCCTGGCTGCTGGCAGCGCTAGCTGCCCTGGCTAGCGCCGTGCTGTTGCTGGCAGGCAGCGTGGGTGTGGCGCTGCAACAAATGAAGGAAAGCGAGAGCGCGCAGATGAACGCCCAGGGCGAGCGCTTTCTGGAGCGTCTGGAGCAAGTCTTCGGTCAGTTACGCCAAGGGGTCGATCAATTGCACTCCCTGCCTTTGCGTGGGTGCGACTCGACAACCTTGGCGGCATTGCAGCAAGTAGGCCTGAGTTCGCGGTTCATTTACGAAGCGGCCTATGTGCAGGGCAATGTCGCCTGCTCCAGCCGTGGTGGGGTAAGTAACATCGAGCCTTTTCGCCCCCCGGATATTCGCGGTCCGACTTACAGCTACTGGCTCAATACCACTGCCGAGCCCGACGAGAACCTCGCTGCGCTCATGCTCGGGCGCGGTAATTTTTTGGTTTCTACTTCCCGTGGTCACCTCACCGATGTGGTAGACCTACCGCCCGGCGGGAGCCTGCTGGTGGTATTGGATCACGGGCGTCGCGCCATTCCGGTGCTGGGGCCGGCGCAACCCTGGCCGCCAGTCGCCGATTGGCCGCCACCCTCGGACAAGGCTTTATCTGAGCTCAGTGACCGGCTGATCTACCGCATGCCGACCAAGTCCCCTGATTACCAGTTAGTGCTGATTGCCCCTCGCGCCAGTTTGCCTCTGAAGATGAACGGCGTGCTCTGGCTATTGTTCCCTGGCAGCGTGCTGGTGGCGTGCTGCATTGGCTGGTTGGTGCTGCAGTTGATCCTGCAACG